>Ga0307405_10000015_pt1 | contig 206299 bp, 168 predicted proteins | sample 322Cmetagenome_2_FD_203311 | JGI IMG/M metagenome (GOLD analysis project Ga0307405, IMG submission 203311) | Maize rhizosphere microbial communities from greenhouse at UC Davis, California, United States - 322HYB-C-1 | ecosystem: Host-associated > Plants > Roots > Rhizosphere > Soil | place... | reverse complement strand
TTGACATCTCTTTTAAGAACTTGTTGACCAGGTAAGCCTCACGGCCGGTCATCTATATATCGTTAAACTTCAGTTCGGAAAAGTCTTGTTCGTCTCTCCGTGTTTCTGTTTATCTCAATCTTGTTTTTTCTATCTTCCCGACATCCGCCGTTCCGATTCTTCTGCCCTTCCTTTCGGTTGGGAGTGCAAAGGTAAGGATCTTTTCCGAAATCACAAATAAAATAAATTTTATTTTTTTCTTCTTCTCTTATCCCCTGTCTGCTTTTCAATATGCCGATGTTGATCAGCTTTCCGTTCTTCCGATCCGGGCTGCAAAGGTAGCAATCTTTTCCGCTACAGCAATATTTATTTTAAAATAAATCTGCCCTCTCCATCTCCTGCGCCATCTTTTCAACCAAACCCTTCCTCCGAAGCGGGATGCAAAAGTAGGGATTTTTATCGTAAGGACAAATAAAAATATACAGATTAGTGCACGGGCCAATGTAAGTGTATGGTTTTCAATAAGAAAAAGTTTGCCGCAGGGTCAAACTTTTTGAACGAAAGCGTGTTTAGCGCCTGGCCAAGCTTCGCAGGCTTCCGAAGTTTTCCCTGCACCCGGCCGTTTAAAACTTCGCAAGTCCCTGCAAAATAAACCCGATTGCAATGAAAAGCCCACAGCGCAGCGAGGACTTGCAATGAAAAGCGGGAACAAACTCTCATAGCAGCACCAAAACTGCTTTACAAAAAAAGAGACACATATATACTATAGCAATAACTTGTGTGATTGAATAGACTTCCGAAGTTGTCCTGCACCCGGCCGTTTAAAACTTCACAAGACGCTGCAAAATAACCCGATTGCAATGAATCCCGACGTAAAGTCGGGAGAAATAAAAAGCGGGAACAAGCCTATATAGTAGTAATGAACCTGTTTTACTAAAAGATAAACAATGTATTAATAGGCAAACCTCCGAAGTTACACCGAGCGTATTTAACCTCAGGAGTTACCGACTAAAGACATACCTATATAGTATAGAAACAAAAGATAGCATAAAAATAAGGTTACACTATATATATGTTAAAAATTGTTAACTGTTATATTGTACTGAATTGCTTTGCATAGCTTAGCGGCCAATTGTTTTTATTGATGTTATCGTATTATTAATTATCTTTGCAGAATGTTTAAAGTTAAACACTTAATTATTTTAGTATTTGTTGCCGCTTTGGGTATTGCGGGTTGTAAAAGTCGTTTCGAGAAATTGAGAGCGAGTAATGACGTTGCAAAAAAATACCAAGAGGCGCTTCGTTTGTATAATAAACGCGATTACAGTAAAGCATTGGTGCTTTTTGAGGATCTTTCTCAAAAATATCGTGGCCGTGCCGAAGCTGAGGATCTGAACTATTATTATGCTTATACTTTATATAGATTAAGTGATTACACAACTGCCAGATACCAGTTTAAAAGTTTTGCAGATACCTACCCAGCAAGTAAAAATGCCGAAGAAGCGAGATACATGGGTGCTTACTGTTTCTATTTAGAATCTCCAAATTTCTCTTTAGATCAGGAAAACACCTATAAAGCTATAGATGCGCTACAATTATTCATCAACTTATATCCTACCAGCGACCGTGCTGCAGCTGCTGGCAAATATATTGCTACACTAAGAGGCAAGTTAGAGGATAAAGCATTTGAAAATGCTAAAATGTACTTAACTACCGGACCAAGCAATGTAGATAACTACAGGGCAGCGGTTATTGCTTTAAAAAATGCGCAAAGAGATTACCCAGATATTAAATATGCTGAAGAAATGGATTTCTTGATGATTAAAGCGCAATATTTATACGCAAAAAACAGTTATATCATCCGCCAGGAAGACCGTTATAATGAAGCACTTGCTTTATATACTGAGTTTACTGAAAACCATCCTGACAGTAAATACGCTAAAGATGCAAAGCTACTTAAGGAAGATGTTGAGGCTGGTATTGTAGCGACAAAACAAGAATTGGCATTATATGCCGCTGATCAGGAAAAATACAAGCAGATGTTGATCAGAACTGGTAAATTAAAAGATACCGTTTCTACAAAACCAACTAATGCTGATAATACGAATATTAAAAACAAGTAATACATGAATACTAACAAACCTGCTGTACCAAATACTACAGTAACCAGAAACGTACACGATTTAGATAAAACTACAGATAACTTATACGAATCTTTAGTGGTAATTGCTAAAAGGGCAAATCAGATTTCGAACAACGTTAAAGAGGAGTTACACGGTAAATTGGCAGAATTTGCTTCAAGCAACGATAATTTAGAAGAAATTTTCGAAAATCGTGAGCAGATTGAAATCAGTAAACATTACGAGCGCATGCCGAAACCTGTTTTGGTTGCTATTGATGAATTTTTGAACGAGAAAATTTATCACAGAAATCCTGCTAAAGAACAAAAGTAAATGGCGTAGCGCATAGCGTTTAGGGCAAAGCGTTTAGCACTACGCTCTATGCTCCATGCCTTATGTACTCTGCGCACTATGCTAAAAAATAAAAATATAATCCTTGGCGTTTGCGGTAGCATCGCAGCATATAAGTCGGCTTTTTTAGTTCGGCTGCTTGTAAAAGCTGGCGCAAACGTAAAGGTTATTCTTACCCCTGATGGTGCTAATTTCATTACACCACTTACCCTTGCTACGCTTTCTAAAAACCCTGTTTATACCCAATACTTCGAAGAAGAAACTGGCGTATGGACTAACCATGTTGAGTTAGGCTTATGGGCCGATCTCATTATCATTGCTCCAATAAGTGCCAACACGCTGGCCAAACTGGCAACAGGTATCTGCGATAATTTATTAACGGCTGTTTATCTTTCGGCCAAATGCCCGGTTTATGTTGCCCCGGCAATGGATCTTGACATGTGGAAGCATGAAACTACACAAGCTAATATCGAAAAGATTATCAGTTTTGGCAATACGGTTATTGCACCTGCCAATGGTGAACTTGCCAGTGGACTTTGGGGCGAAGGCCGAATGGCCGAACCTGAAGAAATTGTTTCCTTTTTAACCGATGCCATTAAAAGATCGATGCCTTTATTTGGCAAAAAGGTAATGGTTACTGCCGGTCCTACGTACGAGGCGATTGATCCGGTGCGTTTTATTGGCAATCACTCATCAGGCAAAATGGGTTTTGCCCTTGCTGATGAACTGGCCAGCCTTGGAGCTGATGTTACCTTAATTGCCGGACCAACTGCACAAAAATCTACTCAAACCTTAAAAAGGATTGATGTAGTAAGTGCCCAGCAAATGTTCGATGCCTGTTCATTGGTATTCCCCGAAGCGGATATTACTGTAATGTGTGCCGCTGTGGCTGATTATCGCCCTAAACTGGTTGCCACAGAAAAAATCAAAAAACAGGATAGCGACCTGGTTCTGGAACTGGAAAAAACAACTGATATACTTGCTTCTTTAGGTACAACGAAAAAAGCGCACCAGATTTTGGTTGGTTTTGCTTTAGAAACCAATGATGAAGAGAATTACGCCAAAGGCAAACTAGAGAAGAAAAACCTAGACCTGGTGGTTTTAAATTCTTTAAATGATAAAGGCGCGGGTTTTAAATCAGATACCAATAAAATTACTATTTTTAACAAAGCTTTAGAACGCACTGTATTTGAGATGAAATCGAAAACAGCTGTTGCTAAAGATATTTGTGCGGCCATTTTAAAAATTGCAAAATGATAAAAAAGATTGTTTGGGTATTGTTATTGATTGGCTTCGGGAAACTACAGGCGCAGGAGTTAAATGCAAGGGTAACTTTGCTAGCTCCCCAGGTATCGAACATTAGTAAGCCAACTTTAGATGCTTTGCAAAAAACAATCCGCGATTTTTTAAACAATAACAAGTTCAGCAACGAAAGTTATAAACCTCAGGAACGGATTGAATGTAGTTTTGTCATCACCATCAATGCATGGGATGGCGGTTCCGGATATATTGCCGAAGCACAGATTCAAAGCAGTCGCCCGGTTTTTAACAGCTCTTATAATAGCACTTTGTTAAATATGAGTGATAAGAATTTTGATTTTAATTTCAATGATGGCGCTACAATCGACTTTTCTGATCAGAATTATATTTCCAATATCAGTGCCCTCCTCACCTACTACGCTTATACCATCATCGGAATGGATAAAGATAGTTTCGGCAAAATGGGCGGAACTCCTTTTTATAAAAAAGCACAGAACATCATTAATCTGGCGCAAGCTTCGGGCAATACCGGCTGGAGAGCGGCTGATGGTTTACGCAACCGTTTTTGGTTTAACGAAAACGTTTTGAATCCTATTTTTAGTGAGCTGCGCAATTTCATCTATAGTTACCATTTAAACGGCCTGGATCAGCTTACCGATAATGATAAGGGTTTAACACAAATTGTTGCTGCTCTACCTGCCCTTCAACAAATGGACAAGCAGAAACTAGGCTCCATTTTCCCTAATGTTTATTTCGCATCAAAAGCCGAAGAAGTAACCAATGTACTTTCTAAACTAAACGGCCAGGAACGCATGAAAGCTTACAATATGCTGGCAGAAATCGATCCGGCGAATATTGGAAAATACGAAGGACTGAAGAAAAATTAGTGCCGCTCGTCATCCTGAATTTATTTCAGGATCTTTCTTACGTATTAAAGATGCTAATCACGAAGTAGCTACAAAACATTTGAAAACATCATAATAGCACAGTTAACCAGTTCAAACAATTAACCATTACATTGTTTCTCTATTTGTGGTAATTAATTCTTTAGAAAAGCAATCTCAGCATTTCAATTAAAGCCAGTCCTGTTTCGTTCATACGCCTGCAGGCCTTAAACACTGGCCAGTATCCACATCAATCAGGTTTAATAACCTAAGTCAGTTTTTCATAGCCGGGTTTTTCCCTTCAAAAGCCAAATAGGCATGCAACATTCTACCTTCCCATGCGTCTTGTATCATAGTTAACCGGTTAACCAGTTTCGACAGTTAACCAATAAAGTTAAAAATTTGTTAAAATATTTTGATCTTACGAATATCTTCGTACATTTGAATACGAAATAATTCGTACAACTTGTAACATATGACTAATCATAACATCAAACCAACAGAAGGTGAAATGGAAATTCTCCAGGTGCTTTGGCAAAAGGGGAATGCAACGGTAAGAGAAGTTCATGAGGCATTGAATAAAAAAGACTCTGGGTATACCACAACTTTAAAACTGATGCAGATTCTGCACGAGAAAGGAATGGTAGAAAGAGATACCAATCAAAAAACGCATATCTATAAAGCGCTTGTTAGTCAGGATAAAACTGAAAAACAATTGGTAAACAAAATGATCGATAACGTATTTAACGGATCGGCAGCAAGGTTGGTAATGCAGGCTTTGGGTAACCACAGTGCAAGTGCAGATGAAATTGATGAAATAAAAAAGTATTTAGATAGCCTAAAGTAAGGTTAGCGTTGAAGGTTGAAAGGTGTAGGGTTTGGATCCCTAATTAGACATTAACATTTTCGGATTGTCCCCGGTATAAAAAATTAAAACCACTGTTATGGAAACTTTATTACAACAGTTCATCAAAGCATTTGGCTGGAGCATTTTAAACTCACTTTGGCAAAGCGCCATTATTTATGGCGTCCTATTTATTGTAATGCTCAGCATTCCGAAGCTGGCGGCAAAACATAAGCACAACCTTGCTTTTGGCGCCATCATTTTAATGTTTATTGGCTTTGGCTATAATTTCATTCATCAGTTAACATTGAATGTAAACAATCAGGCTCCCGCAATCAATGCACAAAATATACAGGTTTACCAATACTTTAACAACCTACCGCCAAGTTTTAGCAGCAAGGCAGAGCAGTATTTCCCTGTTGTAGTAATATTTTACATTATTGGAATTTTGCTTCAGTTATTCGTAATCGTTAAAGGCTATGGTCAGCTTTCAAAACTTAAGAAAGAAAGTTTAAGTGCCATTCCAGATAGTTGGAAAACCATTTTCGAGCAGGTAACTGCCCACCTTAAAATCAATAAAGTTATCCAGTTCCATTTGTCTTCTATTGTTAATGTGCCTTTGGTTATCGGGTATTTAAAACCTGTGGTATTATTTCCATTGGCCCTGGTAAACCAATTAGACAACGACCAGGTAGAAGCAATATTAATCCATGAGTTATCACATATCAGAAGAAATGATTTCTTATTGAACCTGATTAAAACAGCTATAGAAACCTTATTATTCTATAATCCATTTGTTTGGATGGCGGGTAGATTTATACACATTGAGCGCGAGCATGCCTGCGATGATCTGGTATTAAAAATTACCGGAAAACCACTGAATTATGCCCATGCCCTACTTAAACTCGAACTATTAAAAGACAAAAACAGTCCGGCTTATGCGCTAGCAGCAACAGGCAAGACCCAGAATTTGTATCAACGCATAAAAAGAATAACCAACATGAAAACAAATTATTTAAACGCCAAACAACAAATGGCAGCCTTAACTTTAGGCGTAGCCTGCTTGTTTTCTATTGCCTGGATCAATCCAACAGAAAAGAAAAAAGAAAATAAAAAAACACCTAAAGTTGAGGTTTTGAGTGTGATCAACCACCATGATGTGAAAACCATTGTTTGCACTGATACCACTAAAAAACGTAAAATTAAAATTGTGACCATTGATGCAGATGGTAAAAAAACCGAATATAATTCGGTAAAAGAAATGCCAGATAGCCTGAGAAAAGATTTTTACAGGGATGAGCTTTTTGCAGGGAAAAATATCTACAGACTGCATGCCGACAGTAATTTCAAATTTAAATTCAGCGATTCGCTATTGCTAGCAAAAATAAATAAAGAATATAATTCACCAGAAGCACAAGCTAAATGGAAAAAATTTGGAGAGGATATAGCCAAACAATATAGCTCGCCAGAAGCCCAGGCTAAATGGAAAAAATTCGGAGAGGATATTGCCAAACAATACAACACACCAGAGGCACAAGCCAAATGGAAAAAATTTGGAGAGGAAATGCAAAAGAAAATGAATTCTCCTGAAGCCCAGGCAAAATGGAAAAAAATGGCTGAAGATATGAACAAAGAATTCGGTTCTCCAGAAGCACAGGCCAAATGGAAAAAAATGGGCGAAGATATGGCTGCCAAAATGAATACGCCAGAATTTAGAGCCCAGATAGAGAATATCAGGGTACATGCTTTAAAATCAGGAGAAATCGCTAGATTATCTGGCTTAAGCATATTACATGCTGATTCTCTATTTAAAGCTAAAGGTTATCAACGCACTCCGGATGGTCTAATTTTTAAATACAATGATAACTCGAACAGCAAGGTTAGACAAACTGAAGAGTACAAGAAATTGAAAGAAAAATTCGACAACGAAGTGAAAGAGCTGAAAGAGAAAATGGAGAAGAAAGAGAAAAAGGAAAAGGTAGAAGGTGGTAACAAAAGCTCACAGGTAACTCCAGCAGTTATGTTATACAATAATCAGGATTTTACCAGCGCTGTTAAAGGCCTGAACACACTAAATGCTGTAGTAACGTATAAAAAATCTGATTTTACCAATGCCGATCAAATAGCGCTAAAAACTTATGTTCAGGGAACCAACTTAAAAATTACAAATGATAATACAATTAATATTTCGATAAAATAACAACATAAACCAAACAGATCATGAACAGCGAAGATTATTCTTCGCTGTTTTTGTTTTGTATTCACCTGTTGAATAAATTTTAATATTTTTGCTTAGCTATGCTACAAAAACTTTCTATACGTAATTACGCATTAATTGACAGTCTCGATATCGAATTTGATAAGGGCTTAAATATTATAACAGGTGAAACAGGCGCTGGTAAATCCATCATTTTAGGTGCATTGTCGCTAATTTTAGGCCAGCGCGCAGAAAGCAAATACTTTTTTAACCAGGATAAAAAATGTGTTATTGAAGGAAGCTTTGCACTGGCAGATGAAAACCTGAAAGAACTTTTTGAAGAAAATGATTTAGATTTCTCGAACGAAAGTATGCTGCGTAGAGAGATATCTATAGACGGTAAAACCAGATCGTTTATTAACGATACACCGGTTAATTTATCAATTCTTAAACAAATTGGCGAAAAGCTGATCGACATCCACTCCCAGCATGCCACCCAAGAGATTAATGATGCCGATTTTCAACTGTTAATTGTCGATTCCTTAGCTAACCATCAATCGCTATTGTTTAATTACCGCAGCGGGTTTAAAAAACTAAGACAAGATACCAACCTGTTGAAGAAATTGGTTAGTGAGGCAGACGAAGCGAGAAATAAGCAAGATTATGAACAATTTCTATTTAACGAACTCGAGCAGGCAAAATTACAGGAAGGTGAACAGGAAGATTTAGAGCAAGAATTAGAACGCTTAACACATGCCGAAACCATAAAAAGAGCCTTACTTACCGCTTCCGGTTTAATTAACGAAAGTGAACCTTCTGCCCTCCAGATTTTAAAAGAAGCGTCGTTACAGCTACAGAGTATAGAAAAATTCGATCCTGCAATTAATGTGCTGTACGAACGTTTACGCTCATCGATTATTGAAATAAAAGATATTACCGATGAGGTTTCTACGATAGAAGGAAATACCATACACAGCGCTGATCGGTTAGAAATCGTAAATCAAAGGTTGGATCTGTTTTATACCCTGCAACAAAAACATAGGCTTGCCAATAATACAGAATTGCTGGCATTTCAAAATCAGCTGGGAGAAAACCTGAACAAGCTGTTATCTTCTGATGAGCATATTGAGAAACTGCAGAAAGAAATAGATCAACTTAATAAAGAATTATATAAACAGGCCGATCAATTAAGTGCCAACCGCAAGAAAGCAATTAAAGTGGTTGAGGAACAAACCAGTATTACTTTGAAACAGGTCGGTATGCTTAATGCCAAATTGGTGTTAGATCAAAAACCATTGACCGATCTGAATAAAGATGGATTGGATGAAATCAATCTGCTCTTTACAGCCAATGCTGGCCAAGCCCCTGCCCCGGTAAATAAAGTAGCGTCCGGTGGTGAGTTATCGCGACTGATGTTGGCGATAAAAGCACTGTTGGCTAAACACACCTCACTGCCTACCATTATTTTCGACGAGATTGATACCGGAATTTCTGGCGAAACTGCTTTAAAAGTTGGAGAAGTAATTGCTGATTTAGGACAGAACATGCAGGTAATTTCGATTACCCACTTGCCACAAATTGCGGCTAAAGGAATATCACATTACTTTGTTCATAAAAATGAAGATCATGGAAAAACTACAACAGGCATCCGTAAACTTAAACAAGAAGAACGCATTGGTGTTATTGCTGAAATGTTAAGTGGGAAAAACCCAGGTTCATCTGCCATGGAAAATGCACGTGAGTTGTTAGCTTAGTTTTTAATAGCTCGTCGCCCTGACCTGTAGCGCAGCGGAAAGCTAAGCAGTAAACCGAGCCTTAGCGAGCTCACCGAAGGTAATTTATTTCAGGATCTTGTCATTTGCAAATGCAATGCTAGATGTTATCATCTAGCTCTATTAAATAAATAGTTATTCGAAACAAGTTGATCTCCTATCGCTGTGCTGTCAGATGTTACCATCTGACTGATTGTAAATAGATTTTGTAGATTTGTATCGTCCTATCTGACAGCTAAAAGAAAAGCACCAATAATTTTACATCAGGCATTAAACAAAACTAAATAATTAGTTTATATTTAATCAATGAAATCTTTTATACTTCTACTTTCATTATTAACCATCGGCAAATTTTGTTCTGCCCAACAAAGCTATATCCTTTCAGGTATGGTAAAAGATAAACATGGTGAGGCTTTACCCGGGGCTGGCGTATATGTAAGCAGTTATAAAATTGCAACAGTTTCTAACAATGATGGCACATACACACTACCGCTAAAGCCCGGTAACTACGATATTTTAGTACAATTAATCGGCTATAAAGCTCTAAACAAAAATGTAGTGATTGCTGATAAAGCCGTAAAGCTGGATCTTACCCTCGAAGAAAGTGTAACCCAATTGGCAGAAGTAACCATTAAACCCGATCCGAACAGGGAACATTATATTGCCATGTTTAAGGGGTATTTTATTGGCACCACCCCCAATGCAGAACAATGTAAACTCATCAACCCGAATGTACTGATTATTGATTACGATAAAGAGGAACATAAACTTACAGTAAAAACCACCCAATTTCTGATTATTGAAAACAAGGCACTTGGATACCGCATTAAATACCTGCTGAACAATTTTGAATACGATAACAAAACCAGGATCATTTATTATGAAGGTTTCCCCTATTATGAAGATTTAAAAGGATCGGCCCGCCGGAAGAAAATTTGGGAGCAAAAGCGGATTACCGCTTATTTAGGTTCTCCACAACACTTTTTTAGATCTATTTATCATCATCGCGCCACTGAAGAGGGATTTATTATTAATAAACTGGTTACAATATCAAATCCGGATAAACCATCTGACAGTATGATTAACGCCAACATTAAACGCTTAACAAAAGCACAGGATGGCTTAACACGCACATTAACTTTTACACTTGGAGATTCTTTGAGCTATTGGATAAAAAAGAAAAATCTTCCAAATGGGATTGCTATTTTAAGCCGTGCTCCTGTAACGCAGGATACATTGGTACACATGAAGAATCAAAGTATCAAAAGCTTCAATTTTACTGATCAGCTTTATGTTGTTTACACCAAAGAAAGGGAAGATCCTTCTTACGCCAACCGGATCGGCCTGTCCATTGCACGGCCATTAGATATGCCAGATTACCAGATTTCTACTATCACCTTACAAGTTGTTCCGGTGTATTTTTACGAAAACGGATCTGTTTACAACCCTCGTTCGATGATTTATTCTGGTTACTGGGGCTGGGAAAAAATTGCAGATAGTGTACCTATGGATTATTTGCCACCCGTTAATGTAGTGGAAAAAAGATAGAAATATCGTTAATACCTTAAGACAGTTAATTACCAGACGCCATTTTTTTCTTTTTTTGAAAAGCAAATACAGTGCTTTTTGGTTTCGGAAGTCCCGCCCTTCGTTACAAATCCTCGCCCTCATGCTTCGGGCTGTGGGTTTTTCACTTTGGTCGGGTTTAACTGGCAAGGCCAGTAATACTATTGAGGGTTTTGGAACCACGCAGCACTTACCTTTGTTAAATAAACCCGACAGAGCGGGTAGCCCACAGTGAAGCGTAGCGTAACGAGGACTACAAGCGATGGCGGGACTGCGCTAGCCATGAAAAACAGACCTTTCGTTTTCAAATAGAAAATAATCTTTATGATGAACCTGATCTATTTTGAATAAATTCTCTTCTTAAAGATCCTTCGCTCACTCAGGATGACAAATTGTATCATCCGCTTGCAGTTCGAAATAACGATTACTATTAAATGTTAAATTTGTTAAAAATCTTTTGCGTTTTTAATAAATATTACGCCTTTTGGTTACATTCGTCTCTATGATTAAAAGCCTTTTAGTAGCCCTTACGCTAATCATGTTGGGTACTAATGCCATTGCTCAAAACACCTTCTCGATTAGTGGTTTGGTTAGGGATCAAAAAGATGGATTACCTGGCGCAAGTATCTATTTAAGTGGATATAAAATTGCTACAGTGGCTGATAACGACGGACGATTTAAATTATCGAATCTAAAACCTGGCAGTTATGATCTGCTTGTTCAGCTGGTTGGTTACCTCCCCTATTCTAAAAGCGTAATTATTTCCGATAAATCGGTGCAGGTAGAGCTGGTTTTGAAAGAAAATGTTGCGCAGCTGGAAGAAGTTGTAATCAGGGCCGATCCTAACCGTCAGAAATATATTAACCAGTTTAAAGATTTTTTTATTGGTAAAACTCCAAATGCCTCACAGTGTAAGATATTAAACCCGCAGGTTTTAAATGTAGATTTCGACATTACCAAAAGTACCTTAACGGTTTCTACAACCGAGTTTCTGATTGTAGAGAATAAAGCGTTGGGTTATCGCCTAAAATATATGCTCGACCGTTTTGAGTATAATTCGAGAACACACATTATTTACTATTCCGGGCATCCATTTTTTGAGGAATTAAAAGCATCGGCAGCTAAAAAGAAGAAGTATATCGCCGCCAGAGAGGTTGCCTACTATGGTTCTTCGCAACATTTCTTCCGTTCCCTTTATGCCAACAAAACGCAAGAAGAAGGATTTATCATCAACAAGATGGTAAAAGTGCCCAACCCCAACCGCTATCCTGAATATTTAATTAATGCCAATTTAGAAAAGATTAAGGCCGTACCCGAGAAAACGGGCATCAGGCAGAATAAAGGTAAAATAGATACCGCATTGCTCGCCTTTTGGACCAAACAAAAAGAAATGCCCCGGACCATTGATAAATTTTCGAGAGCGGAAGTGCGTACCGATACATTGGTGCACTATTTTAACCAGAACTTAAAATACCTTAGCTATACAGATGCATTGCTGATCCAGTACACCAAAGAAAAAGAATCTCTTGCTTATTCCAATACAGGATTTTGGATCTTCAGGCCTTTGGATGTACCCGAAAATGAAATTTCTGTTGCCAACTTAACCGGCGAAGGCGTGCGTTTCTATGAAAATGGCGGCATTTACGACTCCCGATCGCTCTTGTATGAAGGTTTCTGGGCTTATGAAAAAGTGGCCGATATGGTACCGATGGATTATGTACCGCAACCTAAGAATAAGTAAGGGAAAATGTGAGATGGCGGATTGATCTAAACTAAAAATGTTGAAAAATAGCTATTCTTAGAAAATAAAATTACTAATATTTTTAGTAATTTTAATCTATGATTGGCGAAGAAGAAAAACAATATTTTAAAGGACGGGGCGCTCAGGTTAATCCACATAACAAATTTTTAAAGGATGTTTATGTAAAGGAACATGATGAGGGAATAGATGATTGGGAGGAAAGCGATCGTAAAACCTCCTTTATTTTTGAAAATTCGAAAACCATTGTAAACAAAGTCGACAGCCCCGATGTAGGCATGGCTTATTCTTTAAATCCCTACCAGGGCTGCGAACACGGCTGTACTTATTGTTATGCCCGCAACTCACATCAATATTGGGGTTATAGCGCAGGAATAGAGTTTGAGCGGAAAATAATCGTTAAAAAAGAGGCGCCTACACTATTTAAAAAGTTTTTAGAGAAAAAAGGCTGGGATGCCACCACTATTTCCCTTTCTGGTAATACCGATTGCTACCAACCTGCTGAAAGAAAGTTTAAACTCACCAGGCAGTTGCTTGAAATTGCATTGGCCTACAAGCAGCCCATTGGTATGATTACCAAAAATTCGCTTATTCTTCGCGACCGGGATATTCTGCAGGAAATGGCGAAGTTAAATCTCTGCATGGTTTATGTTTCCATTAATAGCTTAAATGAAGATTTACGGCAGGTAATGGAACCCCGGACTACAACTGCCAAACAGCGTTTAAAGGTGGTAGAGGAACTGAGTAAAGATGGAATTCCTATGGGCGTTATGGTTGCTCCTCTTGTTCCTGGTTTAAGCGACCATGAAATTCCTAAAATTCTAAAAGCTGTAGCCAATGCCGGTGCGCTAAAGGCCGGCTATACCGTTGTAAGATTAAATGGAGCTATTGGACAGATATTTGAAGATTGGCTGCGCAAAAACTTTCCCGATCGTTTTGATAAAGTTTGGCACATGATTCAGAGTTGCCATGGTGGGCATGTTAACGATAGCAGATTTGGCGACCGGATGCGCGGAGATGGCAATATTTCGCAAATGATCAGGGATAATTTCAGGCTGCACTGTCGCTTAAATGGCTTAAATGTAAAGGATATAATTTTAGACCACTCTTTATTCAAGATTCCGAGTAACCAGGTGAGTCTGTTTTAAAAATTTTGAGGGGAAAGCCCTCAGCGCTCAGGGCCGTGGTGTTATCATTACGGCCATCTCAAAGGTTTTTTCACGTTTTGTAATCGCAACGCTTTGAACCGTAGATTTGTAATCCACGTTGATAAAACCTAGTTTTAACGCCATGAACATTGCATTAGTAACTTATCTGGATAAAGGAGCCTATGATAGCGCTACAGTTGAAAACGAAGATGATAAACTCTTAAATTTCCTGAAAGAAAAAGGACTAAACATTGAAAAAGTAATCTGGAACGATCAACAGGTAAATTGGGAAGGTTATTCGCTTGCCATTTTAAAATCGCCATGGGACTATTTTGACCTGATTGAAGACTTTTATAGCTGGCTTAATCATTTGGAAGCAAAAAATATAAAATTGCTTAACCCCATTGAGATAGTGAGGTGGAACGCAAACAAACAGTATTTGCAGGAAATTGAAGCTGCCGGATTAAAAATTACGCCTAGTTTTTTCATTCAAAATAAAGGAAGCGTAAATCTTGAGCATTTCTTTAAGAAATTTAACACCAATAAATTAATTGTAAAACCTTGTGTGAGTGGTGGTGCAAAAAATACATTTAAAGTAACTGTAGATAATGTAAATGAGGTTAATCAAAAATTAAATCTCCTTATCCAGAATGAAGATTTTATCATTCAGCCTTTTCTACCGGAGATTCTGGAAAACGGTGAATGGTCCTTCGTTTTCTTTAATGGAGTATATAGTCACTCGTTAATCAAACGGGCTAAAGCTGGCGATTTTAGGGTGCAGCCTGCGCATGGTGGATCTGTCCATCCGCAAAAACCGAATGAAGAACTGATTGCTACAGCACAGCAATATGTAACGTTATTTGCTAAAAATTGCCTTTATGCACGAGTTGATGGTACTTTCGTTAATGGCGAATTTTTGTTGATGGAACTGGAATTGATAGAGCCATTTCTATTTTTGAACACAGAACCCGAAAATTATGAGCGATATTATAAGGGGTTAAAGGGGTTGATGTGAAAAGAATTTACTGTTAAAAGCCTGCTCATCATGGTTTCTCCAGAAAAAGGAAAGAAAAATCGTCATTGCGAGGAAGGCTTTTTCAGCCGACGAAGCAATCTTACAACTATCGCTAGTAGCGAGCGCTTTAAGATTATTCATTTTAGCAGTTGCTTTTAAAGGCATTCATGAGCTCACTCTGTTCGGTTATCTTCGTGCCTCGCAATGACGAACATATTTCGTTAGACGCAAATTAAAAGTTCTAATTTGAATTACTTAGTAAATTCTCTTGCTTGTTATTTTACTGCAAAAACCTGGCCTCAGTAATCAACCGTTTTAGCTTCTCCCATTACTTCGAAAGCGGCATTCATGATATTTTTGCAGTGATATTAAACAAAAAAACTCCCGATTTTCATCGGGAGTTTCTTATTTATTTACTTGAAGAATCTTCTTCTTTTTTCGGCTCTTCTTTTTTCTTTTCGCCTTTTTTGTGATTGATTGAAATCAGTTCAGTAGTTTTATCGTAATCAATTTCTAAAACATCACCTTCGGCCAGTTCGCCTTTAAGGATCTCTTCGGCAATTGGATCTTCTAAATATTTCTGAATTGCTCTTTTTAACGGACGAGCACCAAAATTACTATCAAAACCTTTATCAGCAATATATTCTTTAGCATTATCAGTTAATGCAATTTCATAACCAAGGGTATGAACGCGACCGAATAAAGCTTTTAACTCGATATCGATAATTCTGAAAATTTCATCTTTACCTAAGCTATTGAATACCACTACATCATCAACACGGTTTAAGAACTCAGGAGCAAAAGCACGTTTTAATGCACTTTCAATTACACCACGACTGTGAGAATCGGCCTGGTTTGTTTTCGCTGCTGTAGAGAAACCAACACCCTGACCAAAATCTTTAAGTTGACGCGCACCAATATTAGAAGTCATGATGATGATTGTATTTCTAAAATCAACTTTACGGCCTAAACTATCGGTTAATTGTCCTTCATCCAAAACCTGTAATAAGATATTGAATACATCAGGATGAGCTTTTTCAATCTCATCCAATAAGATTACAGCATAAGGTTTTCTTCTTACTTTTTCAGTTAACTGTCCACCTTCTTCATAACCTACGTATCCTGGAGGCGCACCCACTAAACGTGATACTGCAAATTTCTCCATATACTCACTCATGTCGATCTGGATCAAAGAATCATCACTATCGAACATAAAGCGCGCCAATTCTTTTGCCAACTCTGTTTTACCTACACCTGTTGGACCTAAGAAAATAAATGAACCGATTGGTTTTTTAGGATCTTTTAATCCGGCTCTTGTACGCTGGATCGCTTTGGTTAATTTTTTGATCGCATCATCCTGACCGATAATTTTCTCGGCCACTTTATCGTACATGTTCAACAGTTTTGCACTGTCTGTTTGTCCAACACGTTGTACCGGGATACCAGTCATCATCGAAACCACTTCGGCTACATTATCTTCTGATACTTCGTAACGTTTAGTTTTGGTTTCAGCTTCCCACTCTGCTTTAGCTTTATCTAATTCTTCAATTAGATTTTTCTCTGTATCGCGCAGTTTCGCAGCTTCTTCATATTTCTGGCTACGTACAACCTTGTTTTTCTCTAACTTGATATCTTCAATTTTGGCTTCGATATCAATAATATTCTGAGGAACGTGGATGTTGGTTAAGTGAACACGTGAACCGGCTTCATCTAAAGCATCAATGGCTTTATCTGGCAAGAAACGATCAGAAATATAGCGCGAGGTTAAAGTAACACAGGCTAAAATAGCTTCATCAGTATAAGTTACGCCGTGGTGTTCTTCGTACTTATCTTTAATACGTGTTAAAATCTCTACAGTTTCATCCGGTGTAGCTGGCTCTACCATCACTTTTTGGAAACGACGGTCTAAAGCACCATCTTTTTCAATGTACTGACGGTATTCATCTAATGTTGTGGCACCAATACATTGAATTTCGCCCCTTGCTAATGCTGGTTTGAACATGTTCGATGCATCTAATGAACCCGAGGCTCCACCAGCTCCAACAATGGTATGGATCTCATCAATAAATAAAATTACATCAGTAGATTTTTCAAGCTCGTTCATCACGGCTTTCATACGTTCTTCGAACTGCCCGCGGTATTTTGTACCGGCCACCAGCGATGCCAAATCTAATGTAACTACACGTTTGCCGAAAAGCACACGCGAAACTTTACGTTGTACAATGCGTAAGGCCAAACCTTCTGCAATTGCCGATTTACCAACTCCTGGTTCTCCAATTAAAATCGGATTGTTCTTTTTTCTGCGGGATAAAATCTGCGATACACGCTCAATTTCTTTCTCGCGGCCTACAATAGGGTCTAAACGACCTTCTTCAGCAGCTTTTGTTAAATCACGGCCAAAGTTATCCAAAACAGGGGTTTTAGATTTTATATCTGAAACCTTTTTAGGCGTACTAAAGCTTTCTTCTTCACGATAATCGTCATCGCCTCCAGTAGAAGCACTGTTTGAGATATCATCTCTGAAACCATTTTTATTCACTTCAACCTCCTGTTTAAAAACATCGTAAGTAACACCATATTGCAATAATATTTGTGAGGCGATGTTATCATCATCTCTCAAAACCGATAACAGCAAATGTTCGGTACCAATTAAATCGCTTTTAAATATTTTGGCTTCTAAATAAGTGATTTTCAAAACTTTTTCTGCCTGTTTTGTTAATGGAATATTGCCTAAGTTTACTGTAACACTCGAAGTACCGCGAACGGCATCTTCAATTGAGCGGCGCAATTTACCGGTATCAACCCCTAACGATCGTAAAATTTTTATAGCCATGCCATCGCCTTCGCGGATGAGGCCCAATAATAAATGCTCGGTTCCGATGTAATCGTGCCCTAAGCGGAGCGCTTCCTCCCTACTAAAAGAGATTACATCTTTAACCTGTGGTGAAAATTTTGCTTCCATAATACCTTTCTTAACAGCTACGTCCCTAAACTATAAAATAACTTTATAAAAACGAACGTACTGTTTTCTTTATTTTATCAACAATTGCGCCATATGGGTGGATAAAGAGGCTTTTGAATGCCTGAGAACCCAAAATTCAATGTAAGATTATCGTTTAGATAAATATTATTTTATTTATATCTATCTACGTAATAAGTGTTCTAAAGGTTTTAAAGGGACATTTGCCAAAAACATCCGCTTACAGATATTTTATTGTCGGTTTATTGTAAGGATTTTTTCGCCATCAAAAACTGACAATTTGTATCTTTTTACTTAGGCAATTTACAAGTTTTGACAGAAAAACAAAAAGAACGTGACATCATTTAACAATTTCATTCGATAAAAAATCAATAAGCTAATCCGATCAACTCTACTTATTATAACCTTAATACGAAGTTAACTGTTATTAGGTTGTTTTTGTTTTCTAACATCATAGTTTATTGTAATCCATTTATCACAAAATAAACCTATCTTTTGATACAGAGACCAACTACACAGCTTTAATGGTTTCGACCATAAAGCACTTCGGCAAATGGCGCTTAATTATTTAAAGATAGCTTCTGTAAAAACTGTAATGGGACATCGGCAACACCAAGCCTATCACATTTTGAAACTACATCATTTAAATCGAAATGACCAGATAGCGATTGATAAAGTTCTCTATCAGTCTGCTCCAATCCCATACTCCAATCAGTAAAACAACGCTGCTCATATTTGCCAATTTGCAGTAAAACAACCGATTCATGACGTTCGCCAGTTACGATTTTGTTAAAAAGTTTGCGAATGATCTGTTCATCTCCTTCAAGCAATTGCATAAACCTTCCTTTACTCTTTGTAATCTGCAGACGTTTTACATATAATAATAGCCCAGTAATATTATTCCGATTACTATTAAACCATAGAGGGGCAAACGTTTGCGCTTAATAATATCGCCAATATAGGCATACCATATTTATCACCCTTCAAAAAACGCTTAAATAGTAAGCACATCATCCATAATATACAATTTAAAGCAAACGTTTGCGCTGCATTCGCGGTTTGATCTTGACTTTTATGGTTATAGTTTAGTAATAATCATTTTACTAAAAAGTATATTATTAATGAACCTAAGAATAACTTTTACCCCTCCCTAATCTGATTAATGCCCCTCAACAGATAACAAAACAGTAACTAACCTAACCTAAAAAACATGAAGAAAATTCTCTTAATGATTTCCTTTATTGCGTGTATTTTCGTAGTAAAGGCACAAAACCGTACTATTTCTGGTAAGGTAACCGACAGTAAAAAATTCCCACTTCCGGGAATTACCGTAACCGTGCTGGGTACCAAAACTGCCGTACAAACAGATGCAAACGGAAAATATGCGATTAGCGCTGATGATGCAAGTACCCTGGAGTTTAAAGCCTTGGGTTTTACCACACAAACCATTAAAGTTGGCACAAATACTTCTGTTAATGTTTCCTTAGTAGATCAATCTACTGAGTTAGACGCCGTAACCGTTGTAGGTTATACTACAAAGAAGAAATCAGAAATTTCTAGTGCAGTAACTACCGTAAGCGGCGCTCAGCTTAATGATGTAACCTCGGTAAACCTCGGCAACCTGTTACAAGGTAAAGCGCCCGGTGTAGTGGCGAGTTCTGCCTCTGGCGATCCAACAGCAGGATCGAGTGTGGTGGTACGTGGTGTAGGCAGTATTAATGCGGGTACCGGGCCGCTAATTGTGGTTGACGGAAACATTGGTGGCACTTATAACCCGTCCGACGTGGATAATATTACAATATTGAGAGATGCCGCTGCCACAGGTCTGTACGGATCGAGAGCTGCCAATGGGGTTATTATTGTAACCACCAAAAAAGGAAAAGCAGGAGAAACCAGATTCAGTCTAAACGCTACCATTGGCATTGCAAAGGCTACCACTGGTAATTTTAAGCTGATGGATGCACAGCAACTTTACGACTACCAGAAATCTTTCTTTACTACTCCGCCAGCAGCTTCAGTATTAAATACCAATACCAATTGGTGGAATGAGGCTTTTAGAACAGCAATGGTAAATAACCACACGCTAACCGCATCCGGAGGGAGCGAGAAAACGCAATTTTATATCTCGGGCAACTATTTTAAAGAAGAAGGAACTTTAATCAACAACGATAAAACACAATATAGTTTAAGGGCTAATCTTACCTCACAGTTGACTAAAAAATTAAAATTAACAGCCTTGTTAAGCGGAATTGTTATCAATGATAATTATAATCCTGAAAGTGCCGTTTACCAGGCTTATTTAAATATGCCATACGACCCTGCTTACAATGCAGATGCCAGCCCAACTGACCCACGAACTATTCCTTCCTGGAAAGGTAGAGACCGTTCGAATTTTTTACAGAGCTTGCAATACAATTACTCAAAAGCAAGAAGTTATACCACAACAGGTGATATAAACCTGGATTATGACCTACTCAAAAACCTAACAATTTCCAGTTATAACAGGGCCACAATTGCCAGCGGCAGATCAAATAGTTATGCTGATAGAAGAAGTCAGTCCGGTGCAGCAAACCTGGGCACTGTATCTTTAAATAATACCTTTTCTACCACACTTTTATCTTCAAACAGAATTAAGTACAATGTAAATTTAGGCAACCATAGTCTAAGTGTTTTAGGAGTTGCGGAGATAGAAGGTTATAAATATGATGCCAGTGGAATTACTGCAAAAGGTTTACCAGCCGGATTGGATGGGATAAATACGGCAACAGAGATTAACAATAAACCCACTGGCAGATATGATCAGTATCAAAATATAAAATACCTGGCACAGGCAGATTATAGCTTTCAAGGTAAGTATTACTTAGTGGGCTCTGTAGTTAATGAATACTCTTCGCGATTCGGGAAAAACAATCCTGCTGCAACTTTTTATCAGGGAGGCGCATCGTGGATTTTATCCAATGAAGACTTTTTAAAGAACAATACTACGCTTACCTTTTTAAAACTAAGAGCCAGCCTTGGTACTACCGGAAATCAGAATTTCAGAGCAGATAACAATCTGGATGGCCTATATGAATCGCTAGGCTTGTATAACTTAAACGCTTCAGCTTCGTATAATAACCAAACAGGTGCCTTCCCTACACAAATTGTCAATCCAGATTTGACCTGGGAAAAATCGCGAGCATACAATTTAGGCCTGGATTTTGGCTTATTTAAACGTATAGACATTACCATTGATGCCTATGATAAACGCAATTCTGATCTGTTATTTGCTGTTCCGCTTCCTGCAACAGTTGGTTATAGAACCATTAGAAGAAACGTTGGTGCAGTAAGAAACAGAGGTATTGAGTTTACGATCAACTCCAGAAACATCCAGCAAAAAGACTTTAATTGGGAAACCAGTTTTAACATGTCGTTTAACCGCAATAAGGTTATGGAGCTAAACCAGGGCTTGTTAGTAGTAAATAGTGGCACACAGCCAATAGCATTAGGCCATGATATGGATGAATGGTATATGCAAAAATGGGCAGGTGTAAATCCAGCAGATGGTAAACCACTTTGGGAAAAATTAGACGACCCTACCGGTGTAACCAGTACTTACAACCAGGCCACCAGACAATATACTGGTAAATCATCAGCACCAAAATTTAGTGGTGGATTAACCAATACATTAGCTTATAAAAACTTTACCCTTTCGGCCTTTTTAAATTTTGTATATGGCAACTGGGTGTATAATGATAGTCGCTTCTATTTCGATAATGATGGAGTGTACGAAAGCTATAATCAACAGGTATTACCTAAAGGTTCGGTAAGGTGGACAACCCCTGGCCAAACCGATGCAACCCATCCACAGGCTAAATTTGGCGGTAATCTTCAATCTCACCAAAGCTCTACACGCTTCTTAGAGAATGGAAGTTATTTAAGATTGAGGAATGTAACCATTGGATACAATCTACCAACTGATTGGTTAAAAAAAGCTTCGATAAATGCGGCCCGTTTATATGTCAGCGGCGATAACTTGTTTACGGCCACCAAATTTTCGGGCGTAGATCCTGAGGTTGATTTAACTGGTGGCATATCATCTTTCAGATACCCAACCAGCAGAAGATTTGTTTTTGGCGTTAACCTAACATTCTAATTATTTAATAAGATTATCATGAAAACATACCATAATAACATCATAAAAATCGCTATCGCGGCCAGTATTATTTTTACGGCATCCGCTTGTCGTAAGACATTTTTTCCTTCAGATAAAGTAGAAGACAATGATCTATTAACGACCATTGATGGTATGCGAACAGCCACTTTGGGTAATTATGCTACCTTAAAATCTCTGGAATATGAAAACAATTACCATTGGCTGGCCGAACTCCCTTCCGATGAGGTGGCTCAGGGGCAGGGTTCATCGAGCGATGTAACCAATTTATATAAATATACCCATTTGGTGAATTCTGCCAATGCAACCGCATATTTCCAACAAGCCTATTACATAGCCTCGGCTGCAAATAAGGTTATTAAAGTTATTCCAGATGGTTCATCTGCAGAATTACTACAGATTAAAGGTGAAAACCTGTTTTTGAGGGCAATGTTACATTTTAATTTAGTCAGGATATTTGGAAGACCTTATGCCCAGAATCCGACAACCAATCCCGGAGTTCCGATATTGAGTGAAACCGTAAGCGATGCAGATGCTTACATCATCAAAAGAAGTACGGTAGCTCAGGTTTACGATTTTGTAATCGCCGATCTTTTAAAAGCATCGCAATTGATAAAAGATGAGAAAGGTAATAGTTTTGCTTCAAAAATGGCCGCTTACGCACTCCTATCGAGAGTTTATCTGTACATGGATAACAATGCCAAGGCAGTAGAATATGCCAACCTGGTAATTAGCTCGAACAAATATCAGTTACTTCAAAATGCCGAATACCAAACCTATTTTAGGGTTGCACCGGAAACAAACAAGGAAAGTATTTTTGCCATCAAACATACCAAAACTGAGAACTACGATTATTCTGCTATTGGTTCGTTATACTATAGTGGCGATGCCAATGGTAATGCGCTGGGCCAGGGAGAAAGTGGATGGGGAGAGATTTATGCCTCAGTTAAGTATTACAACTTCCTTAACAAATACCCTCAGGATAAACGCAAGAGTTTTATCTCACCTTATATCGTTAGTGGTGTTCAACAGTTAAATCCGAAACTAACTCCAGCTACCCCAATTTATTACGTTAATAAAAATAATTTACAAGAAGGGGTTACCAATTTAACTTCGCCTGTCTATCTCCGTTTGGCAGAAATGTACCTAAACAGAGCAGAGGCCAATGCCAAGCTGAACAATACACAACTGGCTTTAGATGATGTGAATGTAATTAGAACCCGTGCAGGAATCCCGACTTATACTTTGGCAGATGTTACGCCAGCGCACAGTATTTTAGATATTGTACTGGAAGAAAGATGGCTAGAACTGGCTTTTGAATGCCAGCGGGCTTACGATCTATTTAGAAATAACCGCCCAATGGTAAGAGATTATCCAGGTACCCACTCTACCATTAATGGCTCGGTTAATCAAACCATTAACCCTACTGATGCGCGGGTAATTTATTTTATCCCACAGACCGAAAGAGATAAAAACCCTAATTTATCTCAAAACCCATAGTAAAACTAAACGGGCTGGATTAATTCAGCCCGCTTAGTTATTCACCTTTTGGTTTTCTTAAAAAAAATATTCCAAAAAAATCTAAGAAAGTTCTTTTGCCGTATATGTAGTTAAGTCCATATAATTGGATCAGGCTCAATGGTGTCTCTTTATCAAAGACTTTTAATCGTACTCCTTATCCTTATCCTTTTTGCGGGAAGAATTGCCGTATACGCCATTACCAATCAAAAACAACATCAGGAAGTTGTAAAAGAAAACACTAGTAAAACCGATAAATCTAATACTAACGAAAATAAGGAACAACTCGAAGAGAAACTCGAAGACCTGGCCATTAATACAATCATAACAGCCAATAGTGCTTTCTTAAACATAGCAAAATCAAAAGCCGTTCTTTTTTCTGGCAATTATAAACTTTTAAAGTGTTTCATACAAACACTAGAATACCCACCCAAATAAGCGACAACGCTTAGCATTAACTATTTTTCTTAATTAAACATTAAAGACATGATTAAAACTAAACACTTAATCATAGTGGCCCTATTGGCTATTATGACCCCTATTTTATTTTCTGCCTGTAAGAAAGACAGAAAGAACGATCCTGAACAGGAGATGCTCACCCCCGGACCAGACGTTAATTTTTATGCATTAACAGCCGATGGCAAACTATTGCTGATTAATGCCAAAAACCCCAGTTCAGTTACCGCTCAGGTTACAATTTCTGGTCTACAAAGTGGAGAAACCATTTTGGGCATAGATTTTCGTCCGGCTACAGGACAACTGTATGGATTGGGTAGCACCAGCCGTATATATGTTATTGATCCTAAAACAGGAACAGCAAGATCAATTTCAGCAGCTCCCTTTACCCCTGCATTAAGCGGAACATCAGTTGGCTTCGATTTTAACCCTACTGTAGATCGTATTCGCGTGGTTACCTCATCCGGTCAGAATTTACGCTTAAATCCAGAAACAGGTACCGTGGCTGCTACTGACGGTATGATTAATGGTGTAACCAATGCCAAGGTATCATCAGTTGCTTATACCCAAAATAAAGCTGGCACAAGCACCACTGTACTTTTTGATATTGATATAGCCAACGATAAGCTTCATAAACAAGATCCACCGAATGATGGAAAATTGGTTGAAGTTGGAAGCCTGGGCTCCGATTTTGAAGATGTTGGCGGTTTTGATATTAATCCCGACGGTACTGCGGCATTAGCAGCTTTAACTACAGGTGGTAAATCTGGTTTATATCTGATTGATTTAACCACCGGAAAGGCCTCGAAAATTAACAAGATAGATCAACAGATTACTGGTCTTGCTATTCCAACTGAAGCTGTTGCTTATGCAGTATCAAATAACAACGAACTCTTGATCTTCAATCCAACGGCTGCAACACCAACGCCTGTGGTAAAAACCATTACAGGCATACAGCCAGGCGAGAACATTTTAGGTATTGATATGCGCCCATTAAACGGTCAATTGTTTGCTATCGGAAGTACAAGTAGAATTTATAGCATCAATGCATCATCTGGCCTTGCTGCCATGGTAGGAACAGGACCATTAGGCACTTTACTCGCTGCCACTCAAGTTGGTATAGATTTTAATCCAACAGTAGATCGGATTAGAATTGTTGGTAATACTGGTCAAAACTTTAGGGTTAACCCTACAGATGGTGCGTTAATTGTTGATGGCGCTATTTCTTTGGGTACTGCAGCAGTTTCGGGCGCAGCCTATACCAATAACTTTGCGGGTGCTACAACAACGGTATTATTTGATATTGATTCAACAGGTGATCGTTTATATAAACAAGACCCACCAAATAATGGAACTTTGGTTGATGTAGGCCCTCTGGGTATAAATGTAGAGGCCAGCAGTGGTTTCGACATTGGTGGTACGAGCGGACTTGCCTACGGTATATTTACCGTTAGTGGTGTTCAGAAATTGTATACTGTAAATCTTACAACAGGTACAGCAACTGCAGGGGCAACCATAGGCACGGCAGTAAGAGGTTTTACACTAGGTTTAGGTTTTTAAACTACACTTCGTATACCTTCTCCAAAAAGCAAAAGCCTTTCAATCCTGAAAGGCTTTTGCTTTAACTAATGTTTACGGTATCTACTAAGAATTATCCGTGAGCTAAATGTAAAACTTTTGTATTGCGTTACACAGCAAGAGATATTTTATGAACGAATTATGATAATTACATTAAACCGAGATTAGAATTGGGGTTATGGTTGATGAGTTCATTTGTTATTGGTTTATTAGTTAGCATCATGTAGAAAACCATTCTGTGTTAATCTATCCTTCAGTTGGCTAAAAAGCTCATTTGCTCAATGGACATTGGTTTAATAATTAGCATGATGCAGAACCACTCTGTATTAATCTGTGTTTCCGTGGCTAAAAAGGTTCATTTGTTCATTGGACATTGTTAATGAGTTTACATAATGCAGAATACCATTTTATGTTAATCTTTGCTTCTACGGCTAAAAGTTTATTAAAGTATAATCATAAAGCACTTTGTAATGGGCTTGTTGTTCTTATCTTTGCAAGCAATTTGGCTTTGCTATTATTCGGTTGGGTAAAATCAGTCTGTAAGAAAAACTGGTTAACCTTCCTTTAATATCAATCTTAGCATTAAACTACTTTAAAAACAATACATTATAATGTCTGACGAAAAAATAATCTTTTCAATGGCAGGTGTAAACAAAATTTACCCTCCACAAAAACAGGTTTTAAAAAATATTTACCTTTCTTTCTTTTACGGAGCAAAAATCGGGGTTATCGGTTTAAACGGCTCTGGTAAGTCATCACTTTTAAAAATTATTGCCGGTTTAGATAAATCTTATCAGGGCGAAGTGGTTTTCTCACCAGGTTATTCAGTTGGTTATTTAGCGCAGGAGCCGATCTTAGATCCTGAAAAAACCGTTCGCGAAGTGGTTGAAGAAGGTGTTGCCGAAGTAACTGCTATTTTAAAAGAGTACGAAGAAGTAAACGAAGCGTTCGGCTTAGAGGAAAACTACTCTAACCCTGATGCAATGGATAAACTGATGGCCAGACAAGGCGAACTTCAGGATAAAATTGATGCTTTAGGTGCCTGGGAAATCGACTCGAAATTAGAAAGAGCTATGGATGCTTTACGTTGTCCTGATCCTGACACCAAAATCGGTGTATTATCAGGTGGTGAGCGCCGCCGTGTGGCCATGTGCCGTTTATTGCTTCAACATCCTGATGTATTGTTACTGGATGAGCCTACCAACCACTTGGACGCCGAAAGTATCGATTGGTTAGAGCAATTCTTACAAAATTACGAAGGAACCGTTATTGCAGTTACCCACGATAGATATTTCTTAGATAACGTAGCCGGATGGATTTTAGAGTTAGACCGCGGTGAAGGTATTCCATGGAAAGGAAATTACAGCAGCTGGTTAGATCAAAAAGCAAAACGTTTATCGCAGGAAGAGAAAACAGAAAGCAAACGCCAGAAAACATTAGAGCGTGAGTTAGAATGGGTGCGTATGGCGCCAAAAGCACGTCATGCAAAATCTAAAGCACGTTTAGCCAACTACGATAAATTAGCTTCAGAAGATGGCAGAGAAAGAGAAGATAAATTGGAACTTTTTATCCCGGCCGGACCTCGTTTGGGTAATGTGGTAATTGAAGCAACGAATGTTACCAAGGCTTATGGAGATAAGGTATTGTTCGATAATTTAAACTTCTCCCTTCCGCCGGCAGGTATTGTGGGGATTATTGGCCCCAATGGTGCGGGTAAAACTACTTTATTCCGTTTAATTACCGGACAGGAAGAAGCAGATGCTGGTACATTCCGTGTAGGCGAAACCGTTGAGTTGGGTTATGTAGATCAGATGCACAACGATTTAGATGCCGATAAAACCGTTTACGAAAACATTACCGATGGATTGGACAATATTCAACTCGGTACTAAAGCCGTTAACGGACGTGCCTATGTTTCAAAGTTCAACTTTAATGGTGGCGATCAACAGAAAAAAGTAGGTATCCTTTCAGGTGGTGAGCGTAACCGTGTACACTTGGCCATTACCTTGAAAAAGGGAGCTAATGTATTGCTACTGGATGAGCCAACTAACGATATTGACGTAAACACTTTACGTGCACTGGAAGAAGCCTTAGAAAACTTTGGTGGTTGTGCCGTAGTGATCAGTCACGATAGGTGGTTCTTAGATAGGATTTGTACACACATCCTGGCTTTCGAAGGTAATTCTGAAGTTTATTTCTTCGAAGGAAACTATTCAGATTATGAAGAAAACCGCAAGAAACGTTTAGGTGATGTTACTCCAAAACGCATCAGATATAAAAAATTAAATTAATACAAAGTCCCGATTTTCATCGGGACTTTTTTGTTTGAGAAGCGTAATTTGAAAAGTATTTTAAATTTCGAAGAAGTCAAGTTTTATCGCCATCGCGCTATAAAAAACTTGACTTCTTTTATAACCCTTACATAGATGGCTGAAAAGGAACAGGTCTTTGATTTTCCTTCGCTTTGCGTTTCCCTCTAAAAAAGAAGTACAGGTTGATAAAGAGCATAATACCAAGATAAATTGCAAAGCCACCAATCTTAGCACTCAAAGCCTCAATTAAATTACGGTAATCATTAGCATTGATGGTAATCTTCATAATGAGCAATGCGAAACCTACATTCAACAGATAAAAACCCGTTTCGAAAAGTTTATTCGTCGCATTGGCAATCTCTTCTCTTCCTTTAAAAATATCTAACATATATACTTTACTGTTTTTGAACAGGGTTTTTGAAACATAAAAAGTCAAAAAAAGTGCAACTGGTAAATAAACTGCATAACCGATTAAAATTTTTGTCGTTTCCATAATTGAAAATTTTAGATTGTTATTTTATTAATTTATGAATGGTATTGGTGAGCAAATAGATATTTAAATAATGAAGAACAGAGAGGATGCATACAATGGTAGCCACTTTTACAGCCATTACCTCTATTAATTGTTGGGTAGAAATGATCGCCTCCCAGCCTACCAATGTCATGGCACAGTAGCCAATATTTACCAGGTAATAAGAAACCAGCAATGATTTATTAATCTGCTGACAGAGATCCAAATGATCGGGAATGAGTTCGGCCACAAAGATATTTCCGTTCCGGTAGCAGATTTTACCAACCACTACAATGATCAAAACGATAACCGTAATAAAGATGCCATAGCCGAGTATATTGTAATCCATAACCAACAGCTTTTAAATATTTAACTTTCAGGAAAAACTGAAAGAACGAAACAAAAAAAACAGGCCTTTAGCCCCTTTTCTTAACTATCTCATCTTTCATTCTCCTTTTCATGTGTAAAGCTAAATAAACATTATTAAACTTTCAAATATTATTGAAAGTTTAAGATAAACCAACACATAACAAGCTTAGCGCTCTCGTCATTTGAGCGGAGTGCAACGAAGTCGAGAAATCTTTGAATATATATTTGTTTATAGATCTCTGCATTTTGCCGCGCTTCATCTGATAGCTATCGGATCGAGATGACAAACTTTCAAAAAGGGATATTTAGTCACAGATTTGCAGAAAACTGGGAACACCCCTCGCCGTTTGTCACCCTGAGGGATAATTTATTTATAAAAATCAATATTAATGACCGTTTTTTTTCGAAGCATAGGCTGCAAGGAATCGTCATTCCCAACTCGATTGGGAATCGTAATGCAAGCGCTTTAAGATTCCCGCCTGCGCGAGAATGACGGCCATCTATTGGAGTCTGTCAATGGTAGCGGAGTCGAAGGACTATTATCGATTCAATGCCAGTTTTTCAAGGCTTTTTTTACCGCAGCATCTGTTACTTCTTCCATTATTTTATAACCTGCAAGGTTGGGATGAACACCATCAACTGTTAGCTCGGCACGCTGCCCTTTTCGTTCATCTACCAGCGGTGTCCAATAATCTAAAATGGTGTAGTTTCTTTCTTTGGCATAGGCCACAATCTTTTCGTTTAAGCTCACAATGCTATCGGCCGCTTTAATGCGCTTATTCCATGGATATTCGTAAACAGGAAGGTATTTACAGAGTATCACTTTAATGTGATGCAACCTTGCCAGTTCTGCCATCGATTTAATGTTATCCATAATCTTGTCATTGGTAACATGACCTGTATTGCCAGCTATATCATTACTCCCCGCTAAAATGATTACTACCTTTGGTTTAAGGTTAATTACATCCTGCCGGAAACGGATGAGCAGTTGTGGCGAAATCTGTCCACTTATCCCCCTATCCAGATAAGGTTTATCCTTAAAATATTCGGGATCTTTTTGCTTCCAGAATTCGAATATCGAACTCCCTAAAAAAACAACTCTTTTCTCTTTTCTGGTTGGTGGCGGTAAAAGTTCATTTTCTTTCTGGTACTTGCTCAGCGCAGCCCAGTCATCGGCAAAATTCTCTTTTTCAGGTTTGTTACTTAACGAATCTGTCTTCAGCTGTGCAAATGAACTGCTTGCTAAGACCAATAAAAATAGGATTAAGCTCTTACTTTTCATGGGGTATTTGATTTGAACAAAACGCTAAACTAATTAATTCCCGATTAATTAAATTCTACTCCACTTAAATTTACATTTGTTCTGCCTTTTTTATTCCCGAACTGGCTCAGGTTATAACCCAGCGTGGCCTGCACAAAGCGGCTGATAAAGCGCGTTCTGTTTTCGGATATGGAATTGTTGGTAATACTGGTGCTAAAAAGTGCACCTTGATTAAACAGATCGTTCGCCTGGATAGAAAAAAGGAGTCTATTATCCTTTAAGAAAGAAGTATTCAAGCCCATGTTCACCAATAATGGGTTGCCAGTATATAGGTTATAGCCAAAATTTAAACTTTTAGAGGCCGATGCATTTACCCTAAAACGTTTATTTGGAATCCAGCTGGCACTGCCATTTAAAGCCAAAACCTGGATATTCTTAATGTTCTGGTTCATTATAGAATAAGTATTTGAACTAAAGCTATATGATACACTGGTATTAAAAGAATATTTTTTCTCATTCAGGTTAAACCTAAAAGCATTCGAAATGTTAATTCCACTACTCCGGTTTAATACATTTTCGGTATAAAAAACATTACGGTTATAGGCAACATTTCCATTAATGGAGAGCGACAGTTTATTGGTCATTAACCGTTTATTGAGCGAGTAATTCCCCCCAACATTATAAACACCATTAACATTCTCATAGGTAGTTTGCTGCTTCAAACTATTCAGTGTATCCCGAAGAAAAACCGTATTGCTTACAACACTATTAAAAGCAAAAGTTCCTGATAAACCGGCCATAATACTCAATCCCGATTTGAGGTCAAATTGATTATAACTAAAATCGGCAGTGTGGCTCGAAGTTGCCTTCAGATCTGGATTACCGATAATCAGATTCTGTACATCATTATTGTTTCTAACGGGTTGTAGTTTATTAAAATCGGGCGAACTGGTGTAACCATTATAGCCAAAACTCAAATTTCCATTATCTTTAATCTGATAACTTAAATTGGCAGATGGCGAAAAGTTTAACTGGTAGTTCTTTAGCTCTTGCCCTGTGTTCTGGTATTTACCGATAATAATACTGGGCGAAAAATTGAGCCCTAAATTATAACTGATCCGCTTTGCATTGGTATTAAAACCGATACCGAAATTCTGATTGATAAAATTAGACACATAATCCTGCCCCAGCGAATCGACAACAAAACTGTTTCCCAAGGGATTGGTAACCGTTGTAGTTTGCAAGTTCCGACTCCTGCTAACCGAAAAACGGTAAGACAGATTAATAAAACTATATCCTGTACTGTCGTTTGGCTTTTTTAATGAATTGGAAAATTGGAAATTGCCTCCAAAATTGGAATTCGAGGTATTATTATCAATCAACCTGTTTAGTAACGAATCTTTAACCAGTACGTTGGTGGTTTCGTTGTAGTACCTGATAATATCATTAACTGTACTGTTTGAGTTTCCTTCGCTTGTGCCGAAATTAAATCCCATAGATAACGATCGCTTATTATTGGCCAACCGCCTAGACCAATTAATACTTCCATTAACATTAGGATTACTGTTCCGTGAACCTGAATTAGACATCAGATCCTGTCTGATAAACCCTGTTTTATTGGAAGTAGAAACCGCATCGTTATGGGTATTGGCCAAAGCCCCACTAAGCGAAATGTTAAAATAATTCTTCTTTGTGGCTCCGTTTAAACCAAAATTGATGTTATTGTTTAACGACCTGGAACTATTGGCGCTTTCTCTTAAATCGAATATTGTTCCCTGTGGGTTAAACGTTTCGAGGTAATTACTCTGAACAGATTTATTAATTCCATTACTAAAATGATAACCGCCATTAAAGCTAAATTCCTTAGAAATTTTGTCTCTGATATTACCATTTAAACCTCCATTGTTCATTTTGGTAAACTCATTATTCGTAATACCATAACGGCCTCCAAAACCAATTTGCTTTGTTTTTTTCCATATACTACCGTTACCGCCTAAATTATGTGCATTATTGGTGGCAGAACTCATATTCACTCCGCCAAAAACACCTTTGTCCATCCCAGGCTTAGTAACGAGGTTCAACATTTTTTGTGGTGTACCCACTTTTATACCTGTAAAATTGGCTTCATCACCATAATCCTCAATTACCTGTAGTTTAGCAATAATATCGGCGGGCAACTGCCTGATGTAATCTTCCACATTACTGGTAAAAAAATCTTCACCATTTACCCGCAACTTGGTCATTTTTTTGCCCATGGCGGTAACAGCACCTTTTTCGTCAACCTCAATGCCTTGCAGTTGTTTTAACAGATCTTCCACTTTATCATTTTCTCTTACAGTATAGGCCGCGGCGTTATACTCAATGGTATCTTTCTTGATCTTAATGGGCTCTACTTTTACTTTAACTTCCACATCTTCAAGACGGATCGTTTCCATCTTGAGCATAATGGGTTCTAAAACGGCGTTTTTTTTCGAAGATTCGGTTTCGTAGATAGAAGCAAACGGCTTGTAGCCCAATGCAGTAATGGTGAGGTAAAATTTATTTCGGGTTACTTTTGCGAATGCAAAGTTTCCCTTAGCATCAGAAGTTGAGCGGAGCGTATCTTTATCGGTAATCAATCGGATGCTTACGCCTTCAATAGGCTTCTTCAAAGAATCGATTACACTACCACTTATTTTAAACTGAGACTGAGCGAGAGCGTTAAAGGAAAGTGTGATCAGTATAAAAAATATTAAAAAGCATAAATTACTGCTTTTTTTCATCCCTCGGACCTCTTTTGTAAATCACAAGACCATTTAAAAAATTGCGCAGAATCTGATCGCCACAAGGCTTAAAATTTTCATGATCTTCATTCCTGAAAATATCGCCCAGTTCTGCCTTCGTTACCTTAAATCCAACCAGGTCGCAAATGGTTATAATATCCTCTGTTTTTAATGATAGGGCTACTCTTAGTTTTTTTAATATATCGTTGTTGCTCATTTTTAATGTTTGAATTAGAGAATGTCTGAATTAGTGAGTGATTGAGTTAGCGGATTACAGCGCGATTAAATTAGAAAATTTATGAATGAGTATATTGAACGATTGAGCTATTTGAATTAACGGTTAAATAAATAAATTATTGAATGACTACAAAAATTAATCTAGAACTTTAAACCCGGTTTTTCCAATGAACCAATGAACTAACTCGCTACTTCTAATTTAAGTTTTTTTCCTTTAATTTTTTCGCCGCTTAATGCTTTCAATAATTGATCTACTTTGCTTCTTTTAACAGCTACGTAACTGGTGGTATCTTTAACTTCGATCAGGCCAAGGTCTTCTTTTGTTAAGTTACCTTTCTGCAAAAATAAACCTACAATATCAATTTTGTTAATTTTATCCTTCTTACCATGTGCAATATATAAAGTTACCCAATCGCTGGCTTCCGGTAATTTATACTTTTCGGATAAAACTTCCTCCTCAATATCTTCCGGCAAATATTTATAGTGCTCTTCTGTAGTTAAAATAGCATAGGCTGTTCCTTTTGCGTGCATCCTTGCCGTTCGACCATTGCGATGGATATAGGCATCTTCCGTGTAGGGCAATTGATAGTGCACAATATGTTCTACTTCTGGAATATCCAGACCACGGGCAGCCAGATCTGTTGTAATTAAAATCCGATGGCTACCATTTCTAAATTTAAGCAATGCCTTTTCACGATCGAACTGCTCCATCCCACCATGAAAAACATCGTGACCTAAACCATGCTCGAAAAGTAAATCACTTATCCGATCTACCGTTTCCCTATGGTTACAGAAAACCAATGTATTTTTACTACCTATTTTACTCAGTAATCTGAAAAGGTAATCTAATTTATCGGCTGCAGGTGCAGTTATTTTTTTGAGCTTTAGATCTGGTTTTGCTTCAATATTTTTTGAAAAATCGACTTCAACAGGCACATTTAACTTTACAAAAGCCGGAATTTCTTCCATTTTGGTAGCAGAAGTAAGTATACGCTGTTTTAACGAAAGCAGCGAGCCAATGATGTAAGACATGTCTTGCTCAAAGCCAAACTCCAGCGCTTTATCAAATTCATCTAAAACTAAGGTTTCGATAAAAGATTCGTCGAAGTTTTGATGCTCCAGATGATAAGCTATCCTACCCGGTGTTCCGATCAGGACGGCAGGTGGATGTGCAAGATTATTCTTTTCTATCCGTACGGCATGACCACCATAACAGCAGTTTACTTTAAATGAGGTACCCATTTGTTTAAAAACCTGCTCAATCTGTAAGGCAAGCTCTCTCGAAGGAACCAAAATCAAAGCCTGTACCCCTTTTACTCCGGTTTTTAGATTGGAAATTAATGGCAATAAAAAGGCCAGCGTTTTCCCCGAACCCGTTGGCGCAATCAATATTACATCTTTACCAGTCTTGGCTGCTTTTACAGAAGACTCCTGCATCTCATTAAGCGCAGTAATGTTTAATTTTTTTAAGGCATTTTCTATCATTCCGCCATAAAGGTAATCATTTCTCTTTACGCCCAGAACTACAGCCTTAGTTACGGCCTGAAAAATCTTGCCCTAAGTTTCCGCAGTGTAGAAAAGTTTAATCTTTTCTCGAGCAACATTAACATGTTGCCACGTTTAGACATTGATGATAGCACTTTTTCGTTAACGGCATCAACCGAAGATAAGATCTTGTCAGCCAGTTCATCTGCAAATTTATTCGCTCTGCTATTTTGTAATAACTGGAGCTCTTGAATTAATTCTGCTCTCATAATTAAGAATTTTTAATGAATGTACAAATATTAACGGACCGAATAATAATTTGTTTCAACAAATAATAAGTTCATCTAAACTATTATCACTAACTTGTTGATAACTAACTTTTTGTTAGCAAATAAACAACCTAACCTTAACACATATTTAATTTTTAGCACTTATTTTTATAAAAACCCGATTGCCATTCGTCCCAAAGGGATTCCTTTGGAATTAACCTCAAAAAACACAAATGTATGACGTGGAAAAAATTTAGTGGTGAAATTATTCAATCTTCAATCCTCGAAGAAGTAGAAAACGCGATTATCAGAGAAAGTCAAAACGGCTTTAAGCTTAAAGTTTGCATCGGTACCGATTCGCAGGTAAAAGGCGCAGTAACCGATTTTGCAACCGTAATTGTGCTGCTAAGAGAACATCATGGCGGTTTTATGTACATCCACCAGGAAAAAAGCACACAACAGGTAAGCATCAAAGAAAGAATGTTAATGGAAGTACAAAAATCAATCGAAACTGCTTATTCTATTTGCGATTTACTTGATATTTATGACGTGGCTTTAGAAGTACATGCCGATATCAATACCAGTCCATCGTTTAAATCGAACAAAGCACTTAACGATGCTATGGGTTATATTTTAAGTATGGGCTTTATTTTTAAGGCTAAACCGGAAGCATTCGCTAGTTCTACCTGTGCCGATAAAATGGTGCACTAGGTAGTCAGTCGGAAAGTCTGGAGCCGGGTTCCGTCATTTCAAGCACAGCCGGGAACCACGAAGTGCTCAGCGAAGCTAAATCTGTAAGTCATGTTGATGATCAATATTCTTAATGGATCCATCCATTGTGTTTCATTCGGGATGACAGAATTCGTTGCGCCCCAACGCTATGATCTCCGTGCCTTCTCTTTGTGAACTTTGTGGTAAAAAAGATGTAAAATGGATTAGCACACCCAACTCTGCGATCTCTGCACCTTCATTCTGCGATCTTTGCGGTTAAACCTAAACTATTCTCAACAAAACCCCATCTTTGTTGTTGTGCTTTAAAACAAAAACTTGAAAACATATAGATTAGAATTTACCCAAAAACTCCCTGTTGATCTGGATACCGCCTGGGATTTTTTTTCCTCGCCGATGAACCTGGCTGAAATTACCCCAAATGATATGACCTTTGATGTAACCTCACCAAACATCGTCAATACTAAAATGTACCCCGGCCTGATTATTACCTATAAGGTTGCCCCTTTGTTTGGCATTAAGCTAAATTGGGTAACGGAAATAACGCACGTTAAGGATAAGGAGTATTTTATCGATGAGCAACGGTTTGGTCCATTTGCTTTCTGGCACCATCAGCATCATTTCGAAAAAATAGATGGTGGTGTATTAATGCACGATACCTTACACTATAGCATTGGCTGGGGACCAATTGGTGTAATTGTAAATGCCATGGTGGTAAACAACAAAATCAACGAAATTTTTAAGTTCCGTTACCAAAAGGTCGAGGAATTATTTAGCAAGCTTTAACTTGATCTACCATTTTTTCGTTGAAATGGTTTCAGCTTTCTTTTTGGCTTTTTCAACCCTATTGGTTGCTAAATACTTTTTGAAATCATCGCCAAATTTTTCTATTTTGTTATAGGCGCTGTTCAAAATGTCTTTCCATGCGCCGGCACTCAATTTCCCAGGTGTACGCTCTAGTGGCACGCCAATTTTTGTAGTCGCTACAAAATTCCCATAACGGTCTCTTTGGTATGGGATAAACAGCAGATCGGTTAACCAAAACCTGTATTTACCATTACGCGCCTCAAAAACGAAATTGTAACTTACTTCCCCGCTTGGATGGCCAGCTACCAAAATTGTTTTATCAATTACCATAGTCCCTTTAGCCAAAACAGAAGAATCAGTAGCAGTTTCTTGTCTCATCGATTTTTTATAAGCCACATTAACAAAAGATTTAGCCCTTTGCAACAAGGTATCTTTGCTTATCAATTGCGAATCTACCACCTGATAATAGATAAATTTACCATTATCATCTTTCGGAAACTGTTTTTGCTGTGCGGATAATTGAATTGAAAAAATGGCAAGAATAATAAAAAGAAAATGTTTCATTTGAAATTGGTTAACAGGCAAATCTAATTATTTAAAGGTACAAAAAAGCCGTCCCTATTTACATCGGAACGGCCTTATATTAACAATTTTATTTCCTTAAAAAGCGTAAACTGCTGCTAAAGAGAACTGGCCGCCATTTGGTGCCGCAGCACCACCTTCTTTGAAGAACGGTTTATCACTGTTGTGGTCTAATCTTACTTCTGGTATAAATGTTAAGCCGCCAGATTTAATGTTTGCAGTAAGCGTTACTGCAGTAAAAGCAGTAGCCGGAACTGCACCCGCGGCTTTAAATTTAAAGTACTCACCTCTTAGACCTAAAGTTACTGCATCCAATACAGCAAATTGAGGGTATAATGCTGCACCTGCATAACTTCCCGGTACCGAACTATCTTTGATATCATAATTGGCTGCATTTAAACCCAATTTAAATTTCTCTGTAATTTGATATGAAGTGGTTAAATCGATAATCGTTCCATACCCGCCAAAACCAGCTCCCGATAAGGCATTGATGTAAGCAGTCCAGCCTTCAACCGGAGCAACCATTAACTGACCACCGATAGCCGAAACACCTCTCGAAGCTGAGTAAACGTTCCAATCGTTGAATAAACCAGCCATTAAACTTACTTTATCGCTGAATTTATAAGTAGCTTTAATCCCCGCATTTTGGAACGGACCATTGGTAAACAGGTAGGAAGTAGAATAGTTAAAGTTTCCAACTGGAGAGATTACCTCATATCCAATAAATGTACCCATGTAACCCGCTGTCATACTAAACTGATCAGTAAAGTCGTAGTTAACATATAAGTTTTGAATATTAAAAGACGAACCTCCGGCTGCAGCATCAGGAATAGATTGCGATTGTCCTCTCGGGCCAAAAGAAAGCTCTCCAACAAATGAAGCTTTACCTGTTTTTTTCTTCAAGGCGATATCGATCATACCTAATGATACCGAGTTGTGATCAGTTACAAAAGATGTTTTTCCATTTAATGGATTTTTAGCAAAATCATACTTAAAGTACGTATCTACCGACCCTGAAATTTCAAGTGGTGATGTAGTGGTCTCTTGAGCCAGGGCACACGTAGTGCTGGCCATTGCAAAAATAGCGGTTAAAAGTTTCTTCATGTTTGAGCTTATTTTGAGTTTAGATATTATAAAATCCTTAAGAAATTGGTTCTGTTAATGGACTGTTCTTTTCGATGTAGATCGCTCTTTCTTCAACCAGCAAGGTACCTTGAGAGTACTTCTCATCATGTTGAGAGGCATCAAGACCCATTTCTTCTTCTTCATCTGATACCCTGATTGGGTTAATAAGATTTACAAGTTTGAAAATGATGAATGATACAACAAAACTGAATATAATTACAATTACAGCACCTTTTAATTGTGTTACAAAGAACGCCGGGTTGCCATAAAACAAACCATCAGCACCAGCAGCATTTACTGTTTTAGTAGCAAAAACACCTGTTAACAACATACCAACGATACCACCCACACCGTGACAAGGGAAAACATCTAATGTATCATCTAAACTGGTTTTTTGTTTCCAAGAAACCACAAGGTTTGAAATAACTGCGGCAATAGCACCAATAAATATGCTCGATGAAATACTTACAAAACCTGCACCTGGTGTAATGGCTACCAAACCAACTACTGCACCGATACAAAAACCTAAAACCGAAGGTTTTTTACCTCTTGCAACATCAAAGAACATCCACGATAAACCAGCAGCACCTGCTGCGGTATTTGTAGTTAAAAATGCAGAAACAGCTAAACTACCTGCGCTTAATGCAGAACCTGCATTAAAACCGAACCAACCGAACCATAATAAACCTGTACCGATTAATACGTAAGGGATATTTGCAGGCGGAACTTCTTTATGCTCTAAGTGAGATTTTCTACGTTTTAAAACCAATGCACCGGCCAATGCAGCCATACCAGCAGAAATGTGAACTACTGTACCTCCGGCAAAATCCAATACACCCATTTTAAACAAGAAACCTTGTGGGTGCCATGTCCAGTGTGCTAATGGAGAATAAACGAATATTGCGAATAAAACAATAAATAAAATGTATGAGGTAAAACGGATACGTTCTGCTACGGCACCTACCACTAAACCCGGGGTAATAATGGCAAACATTAATTGAAACACAGCAAATAAAGATAGCGGAATGGTTAAGTCTGCGCCACCTTGAAGATGCGGTGCTCCAGAATTTACACCTTTAAAGAACAAAAACGTTGATGGATTTCCAATAAAACCACCAATAGTATCTCCGAAGGCTAAACTAAAACCTACTACTGTCCATAAAACTGTAATTACTCCTGCTGCTACCACACTTTTAATCATGGTAGATAATACATTTTTACGATGAACCATTCCACCATAAAAGAATGCAAGGCCTGGAGTCATTAAAAATACAAGTGCAGCTGCGATTAATATGAATGCAATGTCAGGCCCACTATACTTGCCTTCGTCAAAATTAGGAAGAAGTGGAATAAATAGAGCGAAAATTGCGACGATCATCAATATCGCAAAAGGCGCATACTGTTTAAAGGAGAATTTACTCATAGTTTTTAGTTTAATTTGTTTGTATTGTTTAAAATAATTGAAATTTGCTTGATTTATTTTTCTAAAAATACGACATATTGTAGTTTTTACACCATTTAATTGAAATATTTTAATAAAAACGAGTGATTTTTATAAAACAACACAAAAATTAACCTTAAAAATAAAAATAACAAAAAATACAGGGGATTTTAATACAAGTTTTTAATAAAAACAAAATCACATATTAACCATCATTTATATGATTTTACCTAAAATTTATAAAAAATCGATCAAAAAAACCGGCTAATAACAGAAAAACCCATGAAATTTCATGTGTTTTTAAAAAAATTGTTAAAAAATTTAACTTTTACGAAAAATAAGCAGATCCTTGAACCACTCCTCTTTTTTCAATTTCTTTATCCATATAGGTTTGAATTGCCGATTTGTTAAGCCCCCAGTTAGGCGCAATCAACAAATCCCAATCCGAAATACCAAAAAGCCGCTGAATAACAATATCCGGACGCAAGAGCGGGATTAACTCGCAAAGTAGATCCGTATATTCTTCAAGAGAAAATAGCTTAAAAGGCTCTTTTTTATACTTAGCGCCCATTATCGATCCTTCTACAACGTGAAGATGATGGAACTTTACAAACTTGATTTGTGGGAAACGGTTAATTTCATGGATGTAACCGTGCATCTGCTCGCGGGTTTCCCAGGGGAAGCCAAAAATAGTATGTACGCACAGATCGAGTTTACTATCTTTTAAAAGTTCTACCGCAGCAACAAACTCGCCGTGACTGCAACCTCTGTTGATCTGATCGAGGGTTTCATCATAGATAGATTCCATGCCCATTTCTAAATCTACATCAAAGCGGTCGGTATAACTTTCTAACAAAGCTACCTTCTCTGCATCGATACAATCAGGCCGTGTACCAACTGCAAAACCAACAATATCTTCGGTATTGATCGATAGCGCTTCATCATACATCATCTTTAAATAATGTACCGGTGCATAAGTATTGGTATTGGGCTGAAAATAAACAATATACTTATCGGCTTTATAAGAGGTTTTTGCTCTTAACATGCCTTCAGCAAGCTGATCTTTAATATTTGGATTTTTACGCGAAGGCTCTGGCGTAAAAGAATCTACGTTACAATACGTACATCCACCGTAACCTTTGCTCCCATCACGGTTGGGGCAGGTAAAACCACCATCTACAATTACTTTAAATACACGCTGCCCTTTATACTTTTCGCGCAAATGCGTGCCGTAATTTTTATAACCCTTTATCCCTGAATCTACTAGTGTTCCCATTATCCGCAAAAATACGTTTTTTGTTTGAGACGAGTGATTAAGGATTGGAGATTTGAGATATTAGACAGGAGATGTGAGATTGGGCGTACAATTGGGGGTTTAGGGGTTAGGGGTTAGGGGTTAGGGGTTAGGGGTTAGGGGTTAGGGGTTAGGGGTTAGGGAAAACAAGTCTGTAAAATGGTATGTTTTATTTTTTCAAAAAATGCTAACCTTAGTCGATTAATATTTACACGTATCTACGGATTTTAACCAGAAACTACATTTATGCCATTATTCATATCTTCGGCCATTGCATTTGCTAACTCCATCCTTGCCTGTTCCGAAAACCAGGTAGCTACAAACGGGAATACAAAAGCAATCAAACCACCGCCCTTAACGGTTAGCTTGCCAAGATTTTTTATATTTTGAAGTTTAATTGTACCGATATCGGGCAATACCTTATTAAGATCTCTCGGCCTCACTACTTGATTCCCGTCAATAGATGATTTCACTAAATTATCAGAATATTTACCCTGTCTTATATCTTTTACGATCTGTTGCGCATCAGGGTTTTTATACATTTCTCTTGGATCAACATTTTCGATCTTTTTTAAATCATTCGCCAATTGAGAACCTTGCTTCAGCTCGGTATAATTGCCTTTAATATCTTTCACATACTGCTTTCCATTAAAAAAAACAATTAGTTTTCCTTCAGGATCCTTAGCAAACCATCCTGTTTTACCATCAAGTTCTAATACATCCGGACTTCCCAAATCTCCCGGGGTTGATCCGGTTGGATCTTTAACATATCCCGGCAAAAGCTCATTTTGATCAACATTATTCATATTTTGATAATGTTCATTATTATCTAACGCCGTTGAACGGATAATTTCTTTTTCAGCATATGAACCTGCTGTTACCACCGCCATGGTACCTCCCATCCATAACGCAACCTTAGTAATTCCCCATGCCCCTGCAGCTTCTCCAAATGCAAGAACAGCTCCTGCGCCACCAAAAAAAGAAGCGATGCCATTGGTCCATACTTCTTTATTGTTGAGGGCATCAATTCTCTCGGCATACTTTTCTGCTACCGACTGACTAAAAATCGGGGAAAGAATTCCTCCCGCATCACATATCAACATGGAATTTTGTGTGATGGCATTTTTTTTATTAAACCTTACGGTTTGATGTTCGATCTTCCAATTGCCTTTGCCCAATGAACCAGAACATTTATGACTGATCTGAGTGGCATGATAAGCACCATAAGCCATCATTCCGACTCCCAATGCGATTACAGCCCACCCAACTGGACCTGAAAGAACTAGTAACGCTCCAACAATTAATCCTGCACCGAAAGCCAGAAAGCTCCACATTGCATTCTTCGGGCTTTTACAAGGAAATTCTTTATCGATATTTTTATCATCAATGGTTAATAACGTTCTCGAGCCCTTGCTATAAAAAACGCTAATCTCTGATCGCGTATCTACAAATTTTCTTGGTACACCGTCTGTTTGAAATGTACAGACAGCATAAACATTTTTAGGAATATAGGATGCACTCATATTTCTTATTATTTCCCTGTTTCATATTAATGATGGCCGATATTGATTATAACAATAAAAAAAATATCAGACTTTGGAATACCAATAGGCACCTAATTTTTGAAATGAACGGATACGGCTTTTTTTAACTTTTACAAATCCCAGTTCTTTCTCAAAGGCAGTCATCAATTTTCTTAACTGCTCTCTCGCATCTAAATCATATTTTTCAGTAAATTTTGAATCAGCAATTTCTATTTTTTTTCCGTCCTTAAAGTTTATTTGGATAGAAATGAGGGAAGTGCTAGTATGATGATAATCATGTGCAAAAATGCCTACTACATCCTTTTTGTCATAAAAAGTAATAGCTCCATCGATATTAAGTTCTATCTGTTTAGGCAAGAACCGAATGATAATATTCTTGCTTAAGTATTTGATGAACAATGATAAAATAACAAAAAAAAGCATGGCTGTAAAAACCAGCCCCCAAACACCTAAATACCTAAAACCATATGTGCCATAAATTATAAATAATGGCATGCCAATTATCAATCCTCCCAAAGGAAACCAAAAAAATGGCAAAGTAAGTATGTTGCTCAATACAAATTCTTTATTATTTACATCCATATCTTTAATTTACTATTAATGCTTTGCAAACCAACCAGCTGTTGTATTGCTAAAAGATCGAAATCTATTTTTCTTTACTATATGTAACTACATGTTTTAAACTGATCTTATTTGCCATTGAATGTTGTTAATTTATTTTCTTTAAATCGAACTGCGTAATAAATTGGTAGTTATACTTTACTTCTTCTTTTAAATTTGCCTTTGCACTAAGAATTAAAGCCGTTTTCTTTTCTACAATCCTTCTAATAACGTATTCATAATTATATTCTGTGAAATTATACTCAATCATTGGCTTATAAAATTTATCGTACTGTTCTTCCAAAAGTTTATTGTCTAAATTTTCTTTCACCAGTTTACCTACAGTCATAATCTCAACAATTTCACTATTTTCATCGATAACCCCGTGCGTTAATTCCAGTTCAATTGGAACATTAACAAATATTTGAGAAGAAAACTTTAGCCTTTGTCTTTTTTCCCTGTCAATCCATGGATCATAATCGTTAAAAAGAACATGAAAAAAGAATGATTTCTCATAGGTTTTAATGAGATTTTCTTCAGAACCGAATTCCGTGTCTCCACCAGCAAGAAAACTCTCTGCCGCTTTAAAATCGTGCTGCAATAGTGACTTATAAAAAGCCGTTTTCATCAATTCAGGCTTAAAATCGCTCCATTTTTTTTGTATTTCACCTAAATTAAGTATGCGGTTGATGCTATTATCTTTACTTAAAGAAATCGCTACGTTTTCTTTACTATATTCTAACGGTTCAGTAGCAATGATGGCATCTTTTAAGACTTCTGGATTAATTTTATACAAAAATTGTTCTAAACCAACCTTTACCTTATCTGCATCCTCATATTGTAAATGATATTGTTTTTTTGCTGTACAATGAAAGCTGATATGATCCTCAACTTTTGTTGTATTGAGTTGTTCGCAACGGTAACGGGCTTCTATATTTGGATTTTTATGTTCATCTTCAATATCGTTTGAAAAAATGTGAGAACTTGCACCATTACCCGAAGTACTTTTATCATTCTCCTCATCAAAAAATTTAAATCTGCTCATAATTAATTTATATCTACCTGACTACCTGTAATGGTTTGTACACCTGTTGAAGTTTGCGAAATGGTTGTTTGAGAGTTTACTGCGATGCCGTTACTGGCTTTAGAATCAATCTTTTTCGTATCAATAGTTACAACAGTAGTGGCATTTTTCCCGATGTTAACAGCATCACCGGGTTTCTCACCTGCGTTCGCGTTAATCGCTTGGGTGCCCTGAATATTGATTACCTTGCCTATAATATCAATTGTTCCATCCTTTTTCATCGTAATACTACTTAAGCCCGTTTTGATTACAATTGTTTCAGCAGATTCTGCGGTAATTAACCCTGGTCCATTTTCAATCTTCACAAAGTTTGCCGCATTGGTACCCAAATTCAGTGCATGGTTTAAATCATCAAAACTTAAAGCGCTTCCCTTTCTTGATGTTAAACCCTTGGTGTTACTATTTTTAAACCCGCTACTATCGCCGCTTTTGCCATGGTAAACGCTGCCCATTACCACTGGCCTGGCCACATTACCTTCTTCGAAAGCAATTACTACCTGGTCGCCTTTTTCGGGAATGACATGAAAACCCCTGTTTTTTCCGGTATCGCCACTACCTGCATTGGGGCTAACAACCCTCAACCACTCAGTTGGGTCATTGGTTTGGCATTCCCATTTAAATTTAACCTTAATACGGCCCTGCCCCTGTGGGTCATCGTTATCAACCACATCTGCCAGCTGCATGTCCGATTGTGGCTTTTCGTAATTCCTAACCATCAATCGCTCGGTTGTAGCTACTAAGCCTTCGAAGGTATTGCTGTATTTACCTGTTCCATCTATCTGGTGATTGATGGAGGTAATCAGGAATTTACCAAGGCTTTCGGTTGCAAAAGCAAGTTCTTTCCGTATACTCATGGTTATTTCGGCAATGCTGCCAATACTCAGCGACGCATTATCACCACCGGCATTAATTTTTAACAGCTCACTGATGTGCGCCTTCTCCTCATTTTCTACATGGCGCTTAATATCGTTGCTGTTATCTACCCTGATTAAGGATGGCTGATTAAAGGTTTTGCTATACATGTTATTGGAGGCCTTAATGGCATATGCCAGATCAGGATTTCCGTCGGCTTTACCTGTACTTTCGCTCTGGAGCATCTCATCCTGTTTGGGATTGTAGGCAAAACGTTTATACTTAATGGGTGAAACTTCCATGGCATATTGCAGGTTGAACACATCGCGCCCATAAAAAAGCGATACTTCTTTTTGCTTGTCGGGTTTACCAAAATTAAGCTGCTTCCCATCATAGTAAAACCACTCATGGTATTCGCCCGATAAACGGTTAAGAAATTCGAAATCGCTTTCGCGGTATTGGATAAGGTAATCGATCGCCGCTTTTCTTGATGCATTGCTTACAATGGTCAAGTCGTTAGCGGGTGTATCTTTCGTGGCCAGTTTAACAATAGTATCGAGGTCTTTATCTAAATAAGAGCCTAAATCTGGTCCACGGTCTATTAATATAGTAGGACTATAGCCACTTACAATAAGTACGCCATGGTAGCCATGACTTTGAGAGCGTTCTACTTTTGTAACCAGTCCGGCAAAATGCTGCAGGTTTTCTGGCGAGTGCCCAAAAGAAGCTGTCAGGGTTTTGCCCACGAAATCGCGGCTATCATCTAAACTAATCAAACCAGGGGCACCCAATTGGTCGTGGTTAAAATGCAGTTCGAAATAATGGTGCTGGTTAAAAGCCTGTAGCAGATTAAAAGAAGCAAAATGTGTAATTGCCGAATCTTCAATACTGATTTCTACAATAAGTTTGTTTTCCATAGTATAGTATATTCATTTACTTTACCAGTAGCGTTATTGGCTACATTGTTTTATAAACCGCAATTTTATAAAGCCCGGGATAAAAATGCACCTCAAATTGGGTTCCTGCAGCATTTCTTTTAGGTGACGCCTCTATAGCTTTTTTAGTATAGGGATGCACTTCTACAGTATTGCCTTTTTTTAGATAACCATTGCCGATCATGGTATCGATGTCATTTGGACGAACATGGATACAACCATGCGATTCTGCCAGTTGGAAAATCCTCCCAGCAGCAGTTGCCGCCTCATCAGGTGGCGTAGTGTGAATAAAATCGCCCATAATATATTCCTTTCCGTTCATTTTCCGATCGTTGTTCATATCTTTAAAATACTTAACCGAAATATGTCCAAAATCGTTGAACAGCCATTTGCTTGGAATTGGCGAATTGGGATAAAGGTCGCGCTGGTATTTAAGGATGGCATCGGTAACCCCTTTTTGATCGTTTTTATATTTTCCCCACTGTGCGTTTACATCGGTTAACTTTTTCCATTGACCAGACAGTTTCAACATCACAATTCCACCGCTTATTTTTACTTCTGTTCCCCAGGGGATACCTGACCACATGGCATAACGTCCATAACTAACATGTTTTTCGATGCTTTTTATCACAAACCTACCTGTGGTTGTAGAGGTTTGCGAATGGCCATCGCCTCCCATTTTCACATTAGAAGGCCCGCCGTGTGCATCATATTCCTTAATTTTTACGAGCGTATTCATTGTTGTTTATCTATATTTTAAAACCTCAACCATGGTTACATGGGCAAGCGCTAATTTTTCGTTATCGTTAAAAGTTAATTTTATTACTGTATTGGCATTTACATTTATCTGAACAGGACGGGGCTGCTCTGTAACACCGATCATCGGCTTTTCTATTTTAATGCCTCCAAAATGCCTGGTAAAATCACCTATACGTAAAGAGTCGGTAATAGATTTTGGAACCAACAATACAATCCCCGCAATTAGGCTAGCGGTATCGTTATTTTGAAAAGGTTGAACGATGATATTTTGATCATTGTTAATTTGTTTACCCTGATAAATGCTGAGCGGTAATTTACCTGCGAACGATTTGTTCAATAATACTATACCAGTTTCGTTAAACCTGTTTAGAGGAAGCTTTGCAACTGAATCGGTATAAGAAATGAACAGATCGGTAACATTTACTTTTTCTGCTATCTTATCATTTTTTGGTTTACTATCCTGCTTGCTATCTCCATTACAACCTACAAAACAGGCAGATACTGTAAATAGCAAAACAAAAAATATATTAAAACGGAAGTATGAGCGCATAATCTGCATGTTAAAGGTTTAAAAACAGTGCCGGGCGAATAGCAGTTGGCGTAAAGCGGCAACATCATTTATTCCAACACCTCAAATGAGCATTAGGATAATTAATCCAGGTTTTCGCCTGATCTGATATTATATTGGCACCATGATTTATGGAATAGGAACTCCCAAATAGATCTATATTAAGGTTAAACACATTGGCATACTGAAGTACCTGGTACTCTTTGCCTGAAAAATTTAATCTAGCTTTGAAAGCCATAGTTTTAAAATTTAAAGGTTAAAAATTTGATTAGCGTGGCTAGGCCACGGCAGTTATTAAACCAAATATCAGGCCAATTGTAAGGTAGCCCCCTCATTAACAATCACTAAATTAAAAACCAAAAGAAAGAAAATAAATGCTTAAATAGCTTGAAAACGGATTTAAACTAATAATACAGGTTGATAAAGTTGTTGAAAATTTTTACCGACACTCTACTATGGAATACAGCTTTGTAAACTCTAGTCTAAAAAAAGATACGTTTTTTTTAGGTTTAGGGTTTAGGGTTTAGGGTTTAGGGTTTAGGGTTTAGGGTTTAGGGTTTAGGGTTTAGGAAAAACAAATTGCAACTCATCAAAGTTTAAATATAGTTTAACCATTTTTTTTTAAGAAAAGCAAAACCTGTGGTTCTTCATGGCGTTAGTCCCGCCACATGCTCATACGCCCGCAGGCCTTGCACACTGGGCCGGTATCCGCCATGTCGGGTTTAAGAACACGCTTCCCTGCACCGGTTTGAGTTAGCTAAACCCGGTAGCGGCGGACACGATCCCGATTTTTTCATCGGGAGAAGTAAAGCGGATAACGGGACTTTCGGAACCGATTGAGACAGAACCCTGCTTTTCAAAATGCAAAAATGAGATTGAAGGGGGTTTGACGTGAGACATGAGATTTGAGACTAAAAGCCGGTTGACAGACAATTTCATTAATTTAAAAACCTCGCAGTTTTTAAAAACCTGCGAGGTTCCGTGGTAAATTCTCATCTCATATCTTCATCCAGAACTTGTTCCAGAATCTATCCTACCATTAAGATGTTATATAAAATTAGATAGCTATCGGATCAGCAAGACGGCCCTGATTAATCCTGCTGCTCTTTTTTATTAATAAAAAAGTAAACAGGCACCCCCAGTAAAACAATCACAAGCCCCGGCCAGGTATACTGCTGTTTATAAATGAGCAGCAAAATACAAAACGCTGCTCCTATCAATAAGTAAATAATCGGTGTAACTGGATATAACCACGTTTTATAAGGCCTTTCAAGACCAGGTTGTTTTATCCTTAAATAAATAACGCCAAAAACAGTAATCATATAAAAGAGTACAATAACAAATGATATCATATCTAAAAGATTACCATATTGCCCACTTAAACATAAAGCAGATGCCCAAATGCCCTGCATCCAAAGTGATCTTTCAGGAACCCCATTTTTATTGTTTTTTAATGCTGCTTTAAAAAACATTCCATCTTTTGCCATGGTTTGAAAAACCCTTGCACCTGCCAATACGATTCCATTAACACAACCGAAAGTAGAAATCATTACTAATAATGCAATTACAATTGTGCCGATCCCACTACCAAAAATCTGTTCTGAGGCTGCAACTGCAACCCGATCATTGAGGGCAAAGGCAATACTATCTCTATTTAGGGTATTGAGATAGATAAAATTGACCAATAAATAAAGAATCATTACTGCTGAAGTACCTAAGACCATAGAACGTACTACATTTTTCTTTGGATTTTCGATTTCTCCCGAAACAAAAGTTACGTTTTCCCAGGCCACACTCGAAAATACCGAACCAACCATGGCCGCTGCAATTCCCCCCATTATTGCCATTCCGGAAATGGATTCCCATCCCGATTTTAAGAAATTGCCACTCGGATCTGTTTTAAGATTATTGAAAGCATCCCAGCCAAAGTTCATATTTCCGGCCCAAAAACTGTTTTTCACCAGAAGAAAGCCCAAAATAATTAAGCCGATTAAAGCGACAATTTTTGAACCCGTAAAAATATTTTGCAAAATTTTACCGCCTTCAACACCTTTTGTATTAATATAGGTTAAAAGCAAAATCACACCGATGGCCAAAATCTGTATCCAGGTAATTTTATAACCGCCACTTTGAAAAATTGGAGCAGCATCATTTAAAGCAGGTATTAAATAGGCTGTAAATTTACCAAAAGCAACAGCAACAGCTGCAATAGTGCCGGTTTGAATTACAGTAAACAAGCCCCAACCATAAAGAAATCCCATCATTTTACCAAAAATCTCTTTCAGGTAAGTGTATTGCCCACCGGCTTTAGGAAACATGGAAGAAAGTTCTCCATAAGAAATTGCGGCAGCAACTGTCATCACGCCAGTGATCACCCAAACCACAATCAACCAATAACCAGAACCCAAATTCCGCATGATGTCCGCACTAACAATAAAGATCCCGCTTCCGATCATCGAACCCATTACCAGCATGGTGGCATCAAAAAGGCTTAATTTTCTTTTAGAAGGCCCATCTTCCTTTTCAATTTTCATTTTAGTTCAGTTTAGTTTGGGAGCTAATTTATTTAAAAAAAAGAAAATAGGATGCTGTTCTGTTGTATTATTTTAAGGAGGAAAAATTTATTCGCCTCAGTCGTGAAAATTTTAATCACAAGAAAAATATTTTATTAACTTGCTACTTATAAGTCCGAAGTCTGGAGTCCGAAGGTTATAGCAGACTAACGGATTAACTAAGTTTGGAGTTTAGAACGGGTGCCTGGAGTCGATAAAACAACTTAAACAATTAACCGATTTAAACAGTTCACAATGTAAACAACTAACCAAATATAAATCAATTATTAACTATGGATTTTTTACAAAACAATTTAATTTACTGTATTCCGGCGCTGGGCCTTGTCGGGATTATAGTTATGATGATTAAAAGCGCCTGGGTAAACAAGCAAGATGCAGGTGATAAAAACATGCAGGAACTTGCTGGCTATATAGCCGATGGTGCAATGGCCTTTTTAAAAGCCGAATGGAGGGTATTGAGCATTTTCGCTGTTTTTACAGCCGCGCTCCTAGCCTACTCTGGTACAATTACCGAAATTAAAGGGGTACCTATGCATTCGAGCTGGATTATCTCTATTTCTTTTATTATAGGAGCGGTATTTTCTGCGACTGCAGGTTATATCGGCATGAAATCGGCCACAAAAGCGAATGTTAGAACCACACAGGCTGCTAGAACAAGTTTAAAACAAGCATTAAAAGTTTCGTTTACTGGCGGTACAGTAATGGGTTTAGGCGTAGCTGGCCTTGCAGTTTTAGGTTTAGGCGGTTTATTTATTGTTTTTTTACAGGTATTTCATGTAACCAGTGCCAATAGTGTAGAAATGAGAACTGCTATTGAGGTTTTAACCGGATTTTCTTTGGGTGCTGAATCTATTGCCTTATTTGCCCGTGTAGGTGGTGGTATTTATACCAAAGCTGCCGATGTTGGTGCCGATTTAGTAGGTAAAGTAGAAGCCGGAATTCCGGAAGATGATGTGCGTAACCCAGCAACCATTGCCGATAACGTAGGCGATAACGTAGGTGATGTTGCAGGTATGGGTGCCGATTTATTCGGTTCTTATGTAGCAACCATATTGGCAACCATGGTTTTAGGACAAGAAATTACCGTAACAGATAAATTTGGCGGCATGTCTCCTATCCTTTTGCCTATGGTAATCTGCGGCTTGGGTATTTTATTCTCGATTGTAGGCACTTGGTTTGTAACCATTAAAGATGATAAATCAAATGTTCAGACAGCTTTAAACCTAGGCAACTGGTCATCAATTTTGATTACCGCAGTAGCTTCGTTCTTTATCGTAAAATGGATGTTGCCCGAAACATTAAACTTACGTGGGTATGAGTTCTCCAGTATAAACGTATTTTACGCCATTATTGTTGGTTTAGTTGTGGGTACCATTATGAGTATTGTTACCGAATATTTTACCGCGATGGGCAAAGGTCCCGTAAATTCTATTATCCAACAATCATCAACCGGACATGCCACCAATATTATTGCAGGTTTAGCTGTCGGAATGAAATCGACTGTTATACCAATTTTGGTTTTGGCTGGTGGGATTATGTTATCGTACCACTTTGCGGGTCTATATGGCGTAGCCATTGCAGCAGCAGGTATGATGGCCACAACGGCTATGCAACTGGCAATTGATGCTTTCGGACCAATTGCAGATAATGCGGGCGGTATTGCCGAAATGAGTCAGTTACCGCCGGAAGTACGCGAACGTACCGATAATTTAGACGCTGTTGGAAATACAACTGCAGCAACCGGTAAAGGATTTGCCATTGCATCTGCAGCCTTAACCTCGTTAGCTTTATTTGCTGCTTTTGTGGGTATTGCCGGTATTACCGCCATAGATATTTATAAAGCACCTGTTTTAGCCGGATTATTTGTTGGTGGGATGATTCCTTTCATTTTCTCTGCCCTTTGCATCCAGGCAGTGGGTAAAGCGGCAATGGATATGGTTCAGGAAGTTCGCCGACAGTTTAGGGAAATTCCTGGCATTATGGAGTACAAAGCCAAGCCAGAGTACGAAAAATGTGTAGCCATTTCAACCAAAGCATCTATCCGCGAAATGATGATGCCTGGCGCTATCGCCTTAATCACACCTATAATTATTGGTTTTACTTTTGGTCCTGAAGTTTTAGGTGGATTACTGGCCGGTGTAACCGTTACCGGTGTATTGATGGGTATTTTCCAAAGCAATGCAGGTGGCGCATGGGATAACGCCAAAAAATCTTTCGAACAAGGTGTAATGATCAATGGAGAAATGCACTATAAAAAATCAGAACCACATAAGGCTTCGGTAACCGGAGATACTGTAGGCGATCCTTTTAAGGATACATCCGGCCCTTCAATGAACATTTTAATCAAATTAATGTCTATCGTTTCACTAGTTATTGCCCCGTACATTGCAGTTAAGGCAATTGCCGGCGAACATAAGCTAGAAGTTCCAAAAGAAATCAGATTTGAACCAAAAATGGACAGTTTGGGCAATACAATTATGGATAGTTTACCAAAAATGACGGATAGTTTAAGCCATTAGTTGTAAAAACATTGATAAAATAATAGCTAAAGGGATTTTTTAACCAAAATCCCTTTTACATTTCCGTAATTTTTAATTACGTTTGGAGCTGAATTAATCTAAACAAAAACTATAATATGGGTTTATTTACTAAAAAGCCAATGCATCTATTGCTTGAAGAAGCAGGTGATTCAGGCAAAGGCTTAAAGCGCACACTTAGTGCAGGTGCATTAGTTGCATTAGGTGTAGGGGCTATTATTGGTGCCGGGCTATTTGTTCGTACTGCTGCAGCAGCCGCTCAAAATGCTGGACCATCAGTTACAATCGGTTTTATAATAGCTGCAATAGGCTGTGCTTTGGCAGGCTTATGTTATGCTGAGCTCTCTTCTTCTATTCCAATCTCTGGTAGTGCATATACTTATACTTATGCCACCATGGGGGAGCTAATGGCCTGGGTTATTGGATGGGATTTAGTGTTAGAATATGCTGTAGGTGCCGCTACTGTAGGTATAGCCTGGAGTGAATACCTGAATAAACTATTAGTAGAAGTATTACATACCTCACCCATACCCTACGAGTGGTGCCACTCGCCTTTCCAATCGCATCCAGATGGTACCGTAAATGGAATTATGAATCTTCCTGCCTTGTTTATAGTAGGCTTGTTAAGTTTACTTTTAATTAAAGGAACTTCAGAATCTGCTTTTGTAAACGGTTTAATCGTAATTACCAAAGTGGGTATCGTGATCTTAATTATTGTTTTAGGTTGGGGCTTCATCCACGAAGCAAATCACCATCCATACATTCCGGCTGCTACCACTTATGTAGATCATGCAGGTATTAGCCATAGTTTTGGTGGTTTCTGGGGCGTTATTGGCGCTGCCGGAACGGTGTTCTTTGCCTTTATCGGTTTCGATGCTGTAAGTACTGCCGCTCAGGAAACTAAAAACCCTAAAACAGCAATGCCAATTGGTATTTTAGGATCGTTAGCAGTTTGTACTGTATTATACATATTATTCGCACACGTTTTAACAGGAATTGCACCTGTTGAGTTTTTCAGAACTAAAGGTGGCGAAGCATCTGTGGTAGCTGCAATTAGCGAATATATGACTGGATACTCATGGTTATCTAAATTAGTAACAGTAGCTATCTTAGCAGGTTTCTCTTCTGTAATCTTGGTGATGTTATTAGGCCAAAGCCGTGTATTTTACTCGATGAGTAAAGATGGTTTATTACCTAAAATGTTCAGCGATTTACACCCTAAATTTAAAACACCTTACAAAGCAAACTTAGTGATCTTGGTAATAGTAGGTTTATTTGCTGCATTTATCCCTGGTGATGTAGTTGGTGATATGACCAGTATCGGTACATTATTTGCATTTATGCTGGTTTGTATAGCAGTAATCATCTTAAGAAAAACCGATCCAGATCTTCCTCGTCAGTTTAAAACACCTTGGGTACCTTTAATTCCGATTTTGGGTGTTGTTGCCTGTGGATTAATGATCCTTGGTTTAGGCTGGACAAACTGGTTAAGGTTATTCGGCTGGTTAGCATTAGGATTTATCATTTACTTTGGATACAGTAAAAAGAATTCTCATTTAAAAGACGTTAAATAAGTATTTTTTTTTAAGAAATTAAAGCCTCGACCGAAAAGTCGGGGCTTTTTTATGTTAAATAATTGTTAATAAAACTACCTTTGCAAAAAATCGATAACATGTACCGCTATTCTGCCAAATTTAAGATCGTTTATTTCTACATAACTGCTGTTTTGCTATTCATTTCTGCTCCAGGATATGCGCAGAGAACAATTAACGATGTAATGGATTCTACTACGGTAAACCATTTGCTCATCATTTCGAAGAAATATGGTTCGTTATCTTTTAGTGGATATTTACAGCCGCAATTTCAGGTGGCGCAATCAAATGGTACACAGGCAGAATACCAGGGCGGAAATTTTGGCGAGTTTACCAATAACCGGTTTAGGTTAAGAAGAGGCCGTTTAAGGGCCGATTATATGATGTTAACCGATGATGGCAGCCCTTCTACCTATTTTGTACTTCAGTTTGATGGTACGGAACAAGGTGTTGCCATTCGTGATTTTTGGGGACGTTATTATGAAAATAAATGGAAAATACTGGCGGTTACTTTAGGGCTTTCAGGCCGTCCGTTTGGGAATGAGCTACAATTATCTTCTTCGGTAAGGGAAGCGCCGGAGCGTGGCCGGATGTCGCAGATTTTAATGAAAACAGAACGCGATCTGGGGGTTACGTTTACCCTAAATCCGCGCTGGAAAGATGCCCGGTTGAAAAACTTTGTATTCGATTTTGGTATTTACAATGGACAGGGCTTAGCTGGCGCTGGAGAATTTGATAATAGTAAAGATTTTATCTTCAGGTTAAGCCACAAAACCTATGCGTTTAATAAATTCACCATTGCAGGCGGTATAAGTACGCTACAGGGCGGTTTAAACCATCGTTTACCTGTAAGCTATAAGATGGATAGAATCAATGAGCAATGGAGAATGGTGAAGGATTCATCTGTTACTACGATCAATAAGGTTGCACCGCGAAGATATTATGGTGCCGATATTCAGCTGGCCACAAAAACCAAGAGCTGGAAATCTGAGTTAAGGGCAGAAGTGGTATCAGGTCTACAAACAGGCACTTCAACTACCTCAACCACACCAGGCTCTTATCCTGTTGACAGTAAATCGGTAGCCTTGCCTTATTATACCCGAACCTTCAATGGTGCTTACTTTACCTTTGTACAAACCTTGAATAGCACCAACAATCAGCTTATTTTAAAATACGATTGGTATGATCCAAATTCGAAGGTGAAAGGACTTGATATTTCCACCTCCCAGGGACTTTCTCCAGCGGATGTTCGTTTTGATACTTTTGGTTTTGGTTTTTTACATCATTTTAATCCACATTTTAAAGCAGTGCTTTATTATGATATCATTAAAAACGAATCGACCCAAATTCAGGGTTATACAGCTGATAGAAAAGACAATGTGCTCACGTTAAGAACACAGTTCTATTTCTAATAAATAAATGTACAATTGAGGAATTGATACAAATTCCGCTACCTTTGCTTAAAATTGCGCCGCTATGAAATTCGATTTTATGACGTTCAACTTAAGCCAGATCCTATCCACAACGATGGTGCTCTTCGCTATTATCGATATTTTAGGCGCCATTCCCGTTGTAATCGAATTACGTAGAAAAGCAGGCCATATCGAATCAGAAAAAGCATCGCTTGTGGCTACAGGCTTAATGATCCTCTTTTTATTTGTTGGCGAATCCTTACTGAAAGTAATCGGATTAGATGTAGAATCTTTTGCCATTGCGGGTTCTTTCGTGATCTTTTTTATTGCCATGGAAATGGTATTGGGATTAACGATTTTTAAAGAAGAAGCCCCAGAAACAGTCTCCATCGTTCCATTGGCTTTCCCTTTAATTGCCGGAGCAGGAACAATGACTACCCTACTTTCGCTAAAAACAGAGTACCATACCCAGAATATATTGGTGGGTATTATACTCAATATGCTGTTTGTTTACTTTGTATTGAAAAATACCAACAGACTGGAAAAACTTTTCGGAAAATCAGGCTTAAACATTTTACGTAAAGCCTTTGGGGTAATTTTATTGGCTATAGCCATTAAATTGTTCAGAAATAATACAGGGCTTTAAGGATCATTTCAAAGATTCATCACCCTGACTTGTAGCGCAGCGGAGAGCTACGCAGTAAACCGAGCTTTAAGCGAGCTCACCGAAGGTAATATATTTCAGGGTCCAATAACCAAAAAAGATGCTGTAGCTTCGTTTTTACATTACACGCCAGGTCGTCATTGCTAGGAGGAACGACGAAGCAATCTTAATGCGATCGCTACCTGCTATAGTTGTAGGATTGCTTCGTGCCTCGCAATGACGATCACGCTATTAAATGACAATCCCTCAATCAATCTGTAACAATAATTGCGTAGATTCATCTAAAACAAAAAGCTTACACCATGAACAGCTTTGAAGAATATACCTTAATTATTGGAGCAATAGCCGTTTTAATCGAAGCGGTTAAATACTTTAAAAAGAATTTCAAATCCTGGTTTGAACATACGTAGAGTGGGTCGTCTTCTCGACTGAAGCGTAGCGAAATGGAGAGATCTGCCGAATTAGATTTAGCTGCACTTCGCTCGAAATGACGATATTTCGAAGAAAGATCAATCGAACGCGGCTTAAAAAGCACCCTGATCTTAAAATCCTACAATCCTGATTAATCCTGGCTCTTCTTAATCAACCTCGCCACAAACATCGTATCGGCACTATTTTCATATCCCTTTATCAATTCCATCTTTTCAAGTTCTAATGGCAATGTATCAATCATGTGCTGCACAATGGCTTCATTTTCTTCGGCAAAGGCAGAGCAGGTAATGTAAATTAAGGGCTTACCCGGCTTTAAATACTTTACAATATTCTGGACAATCCCCTTCTGGATGCTGGCAAATTGATTAATTTTCCGTTCTTCGAAAAATGTAAGCATTTCGGGTGTTCTGCCCCATGTTCCTGAACCAGTGCAGGGCGCATCCAAAATAATCCCGTCAAATTGATAGTGGTGTAAAACCTGATCGTTGTTCTGTAAAAGATCCAGTTCCTTTTTATGGTACTTTTTGATCCCGGCTAAACGGAAACGTTCATCTAAATTTAAGAGCACACTTTCTCTCAGATCAGAAACCAACAGCTCGATCACAGGCTCCAAACTATGCAACAGCAACGTTTTCCCACCAGATGCCGCGCAGCAATCCCACCATTTGTCCCATTTGTTCGGTTTAAAATAATTGCCCGTATGCTGAGAAGATAAATCCTGAACCTGGTAACTGCCTTCTTTTAATATGGTTTCTAACTTAGTTCCATTGGGCAAAGCTAAAGCAGTATCAGAAATCGCTTTAACCGCAATGTTTTCATCTTCTAATTTTGCAATAATAGCTGCAGATTCTTCACCTCCTACCCTTATAAACAGATCTGGCTGTTTGAAGAATGAGGTACAAAATGCTTCCCCCTCTAATCCATCAGATAGATTTGCATGAAATGGATATACCTCCTGCAAATCAAAATCCGGATACCTGGTTTTAACGATGGATATTTTTTCTTCAAGTGGCAGTGTAATACTTTCCTTTAATTCCGGCAGATTTTTCTCTACAATAAGGCTAAGCGTATCATGGCACAAGAAATCGGCAATACTTAAACGTTCTTCCTGTGAAAGTGCCGATAAAGCCTTACCTAATCTAAAAAAGCTATATATATGACGTGTAGCCCATCTCCTATCGGACGAACCCATTTGCTTATGCTGCTTAAAATAGGTTGGTAGAAAACGATGTAAGGGCAAACTTCCATCATAATTACTTAAAATCTGTTCAAAGGCTCTTAACTGATGGTCTGCTCTCATGCAATAATTAAAATGGAAGAAAAAATTATAGAATTACTCAACTATGTTTAACGCAAAGTTCTTAAACTTCAGTAACATTAAACTGGTGTTAATATAGCCTAATTTTTCATCATGGATAAACGAAAAGTTATTATGGAGGCCTTTATATTTATCTTTTACCAGATAATTTCTATAATCCTCTCCATAAGTAGTTAACAGTTTACCGAAGTAATAGCCAACATCAAAGCCTTTAAAGGCGTATTCTCCAGGCTCAAATCCATACCTGTAGCGATATTTTTTAATAAAGGCAACAACTGCGCTATTTTTGTAATCTATTTTATAAGAAGAGCTGATAATCGTATTTAGGTCTTGTAATTTATCGGTAGGATAATTCTGTTTTACCCAATTGGGATGACCAAATAGATTAATGTTATAACCACCTGTGGCTAGATGCTTTAATTTATACAGTTTTTCTACTGTTGGCAATACAAAAGTCCTGTCGGATGAGGTAAGCACCACTGCATATTCTTTGCCTTTGATCATTTTTGTTTCAAAAGCATAAGCCGAAGCATACTCTTGTACGACAAACTTGGTACTGGTTTGAAAATAGTTCCTTATTGGTGCCGCAAATTGTTCGTCTTCTGTTTTCTTAGGGTTAATCAATACCACTATCGTATTGGCAGGATTATAATTTTTAGCAATGTATGTGGCTATCTTTTTTCCATGTAAACCAATATTATTTACAATAGACACCAGATTTGGATTGTTAAATTCAGCAGGTTCTGAAGCGGCTAAAGGAGATACGATGATTGCATTATTTTCCTTGGCATAATTGGAGATAAATTTTAATCCAGCAGGAAAAACGGGGCCAATAATTAAATTGCTTTGTTTAAAACGTTCATTTTTGTACAAAACCGATATATGTGCATTATCATCCTGTGTATCGAAAACATTGAGTTTAAAATTTAAACCCTGCGCCGCAACAGAATCCAATCCCAATTTAAAGCCCTGGTAAAAATCGATAGGCATAGCATATTTTTCGATATCGGCTTTTGTTGCTGATTTTAAATTTAGCTCATCTAATTTGAAGGGAACAAGCAAAGAAACACTTGCCTGCGAAAACTTTTTGATAGGCTTTTTATCTGCTGGCTTTTCTTTTTCAACCGGTTTACTTGTCTCTGGTTTAGGTGTTCTCACTTTTGGCGAACAAGCACCCAAAATTAACATAAACAAAACTGGTAACCAGTAAACCTTTTTATAAATCATACCTATTGTTTTTAACAAAATATGCTAGCAAAGTTTATTCCACCTTGCTAGCATAACATTTATTTTATGCAGTTTGGACTGAAAAACCAAACTGAAAACTCCCAACTCAAAAACTAAACAACTATTCCCACTCGATAGTTGCAGGTGGTTTAGAGCTGATATCGTATACCACTCTATTGATCCCTTTAACTTTATTGATGATCTCGTTTGAGATTTTAGCCAATACCGGATAAGGTAAATGGCACCAATCTGCAGTCATCCCATCAAGTGATTCAACCGCTCTTAATGCAATTACATTTTCGTAGGTACGCTCATCGCCCATCACCCCAACAGATCTTACTGGTAAGAAGATAGCACCCGCCTGCCATACTTTATCATAAAGGCCTGCTTCTTTTAAATTGTCGATGTAAATTTTATCGGCATCTTGTAAAATGGCAACTTTTTCTGGAGTAACTTCTCCGATAATACGGATACCTAAGCCTGGCCCTGGAAATGGGTGACGGCCTAAAATAAACGATTCTAATCCTAAAGTTGTACCTACTCTTCTTACTTCATCTTTAAACAAAGTTTTAAGTGGCTCTACTACTTTAAGTTTCATAAAATCTGGCAGACCACCTACATTATGGTGCGATTTAATGGTTGCCGACGGCCCTTTAACCGAAACCGATTCAATAATATCAGGATAGATTGTACCTTGGGCCAACCACTTTACATCTTGGATCAGGTGAGATTCTTCGTCGAAAACTTCGATAAATACACGGCCAATAATTTTACGTTTTGTTTCCGGATCTTCAACTCCGGCCAACTGGCCCAGGAATTTGTCTTTAGCATCAACGCCTTTAATATTTAAGCCAAAATCTTTATACTGTTCTAAAACACTTTCATATTCGTTTTTACGCAATAAACCATTATCAACAAATATACAGTGTAGGTTTGTACCGATGGCTTTATGCAAAAGTACCGCTGCAACACTACTGTCAACACCGCCTGAAAGTGCCAAAACAACTTTATCGTTACCTACAGTAGCTTTAATATCGGCAATTGTGGTTTCAACAAAAGCAGCAGAAGTCCAGTCCTGGCTGCATCCGCAAATATCAACCAAGAAGTTCTCTAAAAGGACTTTCCCATCTATACTGTGCGTTACCTCAGGGTGAAACTGGATGGCATAAGTATCTGAATCTTTAATATGGTAAGCTGCTACTTTAACGCTATCGGTACTGGCAATCAGTTCAAAATTTTCCGGAATATCGGTAATGGTATCGCCATGGCTCATCCAAACCTGCGAACCAATGTTAATGCCTTTAAATAATTTATTCTCCTGGTTTACAAAATTCAGGTTCGCACGACCATATTCGCGTGTAGAAGATGCTTGGACAGAACCGTTAGAATGCTGAGCGATATATTGTGCACCATAACAAACTGCCAATAAAGGAAATTTTAAATGGTATTTCGATAAATCGATTTGTGGGGCATCTTCCTGACGAACAGAGAATGGACTACCCGAAAAAATAACGCCTTTTACATCAGGCGTAACCTCAGGAAGATTGTTGTATGGATATATTTCACAGTAAATATTTAGTTCGCGAACCCTACGAGCGATGAGTTGTGTAAATTGCGAACCAAAATCGACGATAATGATTTTTTCTTGCATCCGCAAAGGTACCAATTAGATATGAGATTTGAGGCCGGAGATTTGAGATTTTTAGCTTAAAAAAGTCCGGAGTCGGCAGTCAGGACTCCGAAGTCAGTTTGGAGTCAATTAACCGCTTCAACAGTTAACCGATTAACCAGCATAACTAAAAGTCCGAAGTCGATTAACTGATTAACAGTTAACCAATAAACTACTTGCCGCTACCAATAAACTAATGACAAATGAACCAGTGAACTAATGACGAATGAACAATAATCACCAAACAACCTTTAATCCGGCTGATCGGTATTTATTGATGTCTTCGTCTTTACTGATTAAAGTTATATCTTTCTGAATAGCTTGCCATATTAACATCCTATCGAAAGGGTCTCGATGCCAGTTCGCATTTAAGTGATGGTAATTAGCCACATCATCAGGCAAAAGGGGTAAAAGCTCGTAACCGGCCTCGATTGCGAGTTTAGGCAAAGCCTCTGGTATGATTCTCAAAATATCTAGTTTATTTATTGAATGTTTCAAAGATATTTCCCAAAAACTTATCGTACTCACTAGAATTGTATTTTTCTTGTTCTTCAAAATTTCCATGCAAACATTCGAAAGCTTAGATGAATACATTAATGACCAAACTAATACATGGGTATCTAAGAGGTAAATCATAAGCCTAAGAATTCCTCCTCAGTAATTTTGAAATCATCTTTAAATATTATTTCGGCTTTCCCATCAAGCATACCTATTTTACGCTCTTTATTGTTTTCTTCCAAATCAGGAACAAAATAGCCAATAACCTCTTTTTTTCTTCCATAAGTTACGGCAATACCAATACCTGCCTTAACATCTTCAAGTACTTCAGAAAAGTGAGCTTTAAATTCTCCAACAGACATGGTTTTCATAGCTAATAAATTTATAATCAAATATAAACAAAACTTGTCAAGTTGTCAAGATGAAGCGGAATTATGTTTTAGATTTGAACTTTAATGAGCTGCAATACAGCTTGCCGTTACCAATAAACTAATGACCAATGAACCACTGAACCTTTATGACTCCATCAAAACCACCTCAACTCCAAATTTCCGTAAAAAGTCTACTCCTTCATCGCTAGGCAAACCTTTGTAAGCCGCGTAGGATTTAGAATAATACACCAATTTAATTCCTGAAGATAAAATCAACCTTGCGCAGGCAATACAAGGCGATAAGGTGGTATATAAAGTACAGCCTTCTATTTTCGAACCGTTTTTAGAAGCGTACAGGATTGCATTCTCCTCAGCGTGTAAGGCTAAAGAACAACTCCCCTTACTATCACGCGCACAGCCATGCTCAGGCCATTCCTCGTCGCAATTGTGCGTACCAGCTGGTGGGCCATTGTAGCCAATAGAAATAATACGGGTATCTTTTGTTAACACTGCACCTACATGGGCACGCACGCAATGCGAACGGGCTGCCAAATCGGTGGCAAGGTTCATAAATATCGAATCGAAACTTGGTTTATCTGCCATTATAAAAATCAAAAAAGCCACAAAGAACTAAATCTCTGTGGCTGCAAAATTACTTTATTAAAAATTAATGTCCGCCTGAAATTTTTTGATCAAAGTTTATTCCTTGTGATCTTAATATCCCAGCCACTTTCCAGGCATAGAATGCCAAGTAAGCAAAACAGATAATCCCTACAATATAACTGTATTGAATACCTGTAAATTCTGATACTGCACCTTGTGCCCAGCTAATAATACCACCGCCCATAATCATCATAATTAAGAAGCTACTTCCCTGACTGGTGTGTTTACCTAAACCGCTTACAGCTAAAGTAAAAATACAAGGCCATAAAGTGCTGCAGAACAAACCTACACTGGTAATGGCATAAACACTTACCATTCCTTTAGTAAACATTCCGATTAATAACGCAGTAATACCTATTGCCGAAAAGATTAGCAACATACGGGCCGGGTTACCCTTACTCGCCATATCAGCAGCAATTAACACCAATATAATCAAACCGTATACATAAAATGGAGCAAGATCATGTTTTGCTATAGCATTTACAGCTAAGAAAATACCAAAAGCTAAATAAGGCGCAATAAACCTTAATACTTTTTGTGTGCTGATATTATCAGTAAAGGCTTCAACAGCACCTGTCCAACGTCCAATCATCATACTTGCCCAGTATAAAGAGATATAAGGCGCGATATCTTTAATGGCAAATCCCAAATCTTTCTCCATGTAAGCAGGTAAGTTACTTGCGGTAGATACTTCAACACCAACATAAACAAATATGGCAATCATACCCAAAACCAATTGCGGATATTGCAAAGCAGATCCCTTAATCGATTTAGTATCCTCAACCACAGCTTCAACCAAGGCAGGTCGATCAGGCAACGATGACATTTTTAAGAAAACAGCAACGGCAATAAAAGCAACTCCCAAAATTAGATATGGAATTTTAACGCTTTCGATACTAATATTTGTAGTTGCATTTGCTGCGGAACCGAAAATAGCGAAACTTACAATAAGTGGTCCAATGGTTGTACCAAAGTTATTAATACCACCGGCAAGCGTTAAACGTTGCGAACCTGTTTTAATTGGCCCTAATGCAATAGCTAATGGATTTGCAACAGTCTGCTGTAAGGAGAAACCTAATGCTACAATAAATAAGCCTGAAAGCATTAAAGGAAATGAATGCATGTTTGCTGCAGGATAAAACAATAAGGTTCCAAGTGCCGAAATAACCAGACCAAGCGCAAGCGAATTTTTATAACCTAGTTTGTTTACAATATCTTGTCCTATTATAACAGAAATACCGTTATAAATTAAAGCACCCACTGTATAAGCAATATAAAATGCCAATGAAACCAATTGACTTTCGGCTTGCGATAAATCAAAAGCTTTTTTAAATACCGGTATTAAAATGTCATTACTGGCGGCTACAAAGCCCCAGAAAAAGAATACCGTAACCAAAGGAATAAATTGCCCCCATTTGGTTTGTGTTTGTTCTGAACTCATTTTTTAAATCTAGTTTTAGTGGCTCTAAACATAAATAAAAAAAAATGAAAACCAGTAAATTTTATGCAACCTATGCAACAAAAATAAATGTTATATGTTTAGGTATAAAATTGCATATTCGCATATTATAAACAATACAATGCATGTTTGAAGCCATATTACTAGGTATAGGAGCAGGGATTATTTCGTCGTTTTTAACAGGGCCGGTATTTTTTGCAATGATCAAAACCAGCATAGAGAGGGGCTTCAAAGCCGGGTTTTCTTTGGCCGTTGGCGTAATTATTAGTGATGTGATCTTAATTGGCCTGGTTCTTTTTGGCAGTCAATTTATCGATTATAAAGCAGAATTTGATAAATACGTAGGCAGTATTGGCGGTGTATTTCTGTTGGCCGTAGGTGTTTATTACCTCGTTTCCAAAATTACCGTTAATTACGACAGTACAACACTGCAAAAAGTAAGTAAGCGGGGTTATGTGATAAAAGGTTTTTTAATGTGCATCCTCACCCCCTCTACCTTAATGTTCTGGATTATTGTAAGTGGAATCATCTCGGTTAAATTGAACAACATGCTGAACGAAAAACTAGTCTGCTTTTTTATTGCCATGGCCACTCAATTGGGTATAGATGGTGCAAAGAGTTTCTATTCGAGTAAACTCCGTTATAAAATAAAGGAAGATGCGCTTAAAAAGCTAAATAAAATCGCAGGTGTGGTCATCATCTTTTTTGCCATTTGGCTCATCGTTAAAACGTACATTAAGTTTTATGTATAGGTTTTATCAAAGATTATAAAGAAAATCGCAGCATACACGTCTTATTGTTAGCCACGGAAACACAGAACACACGGAATTTCCTCACGTTTTGTCGTTATGTGGAAGTCGAAGAGCAGACAAAATTACTAAACAGTTTTCTGTTTTTTTGAAAAGCAGGTACAATGCTGCTATTAAGCGTTAGTCCTGCCAATGCTGCAAGTCCTCACCCGATAAAGAATCGGGTTCCGGGCTTTCCGCGAATGTCAGGTTTAGGTGGGAAAATGCAGTAGTATTAATGGAAGATGAAAAACCCTCCTACCCCGTGGTTCGTGTCCTCGCTAACCGCTAAAACTATTAACTTCTGTTCTCCAATATTATTAATAACACTAAAACAGATCCTGAAATAAATCCGATAGTTATCGGATCAGGATGACGCACTGTTGGGAAACAATTGAACCTTCACGAAGTTAATTAATTTGTGCTTTTGTGTCTTAGTGGTTAAAAGTTTTGAAAAGCAGGTACAGTGCTATTCACCTTAAGGCTTAATTTATTTCATAAAAATCAACATGAATAACAGTTTATTTTAAGGAGATAAATAGTCGCGAAGTATCGTCATTTCGACCGCAGTGGAGAAATCTTTTAAATTTGATTTCAATAACTTGGTACAAAGATCTCTCTCCCGAAAGTTCGGGACTACACTACATCCGATAGCTATCGGATCGAGATGACGACCATTCTATTGGAGTCTGTCAATGGCAGCGGAGTCGAAGGGCTCTTCTCCAGTGTTCTCCCTGGCAAAAACGAGCAAAAAAAATAGCCCATATAAAATGTGAGCTATTTGTTATTCAAGTATCCTTTAGGGAATTTATGGGCTTAATAAGCCCTTTGGTTATTTCCTTCTTTCCAGTTAACGAAAGCTTTATTTACCACCTTGTTACCACCTGGTGTTGGATAATTTCCTGAGAAATACCAGTCACCTTTATTTTTCGGACAGGCTTCATGCAAGTTCTCTAAACTTTGATAAATTACTTCAACCTCAGCAACAGTACCTTTTGGGGTAATAATCTGTGCAATTTTAGCCGAAATTTCTTCTGGAGTAAACGGTTTATAAATTTCCTTAACGTGGTTTACAATTTCCTCTTTTGGTAAAAGTAACGAAGCTTTACATTTGGTGTAAACGTCTTCTATCACCTGCCACATACCACGCTCCGTTAACAACTGAATAGCCGCATCGAAAGCCACGAACTGTCCCATCCTACTCATATCGATACCATAACAATCAGGGTAACGGATCTGAGGTGCAGAAGAAACAATAATAATTTTCTTCGGGTGTAAACGGTCAACAATTTTAATGATACTCTGCTTTAAGGTTGTACCACGTACAATCGAATCATCAAGTGCCACTAAAGTATCCTGGTGGTTATTGATAATACCATAGGTAGTATCGTAAACGTGCGCCACCATTTCGCTCCGGTCTGCGTCCTGAGTAATAAAAGTTCTCAGTTTTACATCCTTAACCGCAAGCTTTTCTACACGGGGTGCTAAAGATAACAGGTCTTCAAGTTGCTGATCTGTTAAGGTTTCTTTTTTATGTAAAAGTATATCTTTCTGGTGCCTGCGTACATATTGCTGAACACCATCAACCATCCCAAAAAAGGCTACTTCTGCCGTATTTGGAATAAATGAGAATACTGTATTTTTTAAATCGTAATTAACCGCCTGAAGAATTTTATCGCTTAATAAACGACCTAACTGCTTACGTTCGCGGTAAATTTCTACATCACTTCCTTTTGAGAAATAGATGCGCTCGAAGGAGCAAGATAATCTTTCGGTAGGCTCGCGGAACTGCTCCATGCTTACCTCGCCGTTTTTCTTGATAATTAAAGCATGACCAGGATCGATCTCTTTAACATCTTTAAACTGGATATTAAATGCAGTTTGTAACGCTGGTCTTTCAGATGCCGCTACAACAATCTCGTCATCATAATAGTAATACGCCGGACGGATACCTGCCGGATCGCGCATAATGAACGAATCGCCATTACCCACCATACCACAGATCGAATAACCTCCATCCCAGGTTTTGGCTGAGCGGCGAAGAATATTCGCAATATCTAAATTATCAGATATTTTGTGTGTAATCGCAACGTTATCATGTCCTTCTTTTTTATACTGATCGAAAAGCTCCTGGTTTTCATCATCTAAAAAGTGACCGATTTTTTCCAATACCGTTACGGTATCTGCTTTTTCTTTTGGATGCTGGCCTAACTCATACAATTGTTCCAATAACTCATCAACATTCGTCATGTTGAAGTTACCTGCAATTACCAAGTTACGTGTCATCCAGTTGTTTTGCCTTAAAAAAGGGTGGCAATTTTCGATGCTGTTTTTACCATGCGTACCATAACGCAAATGGCCCATTAACACCTCGCCGATAAAGCTTACGTTGTTTTTGAGCCATTCTGTATCCTGCATTAATTCAGGTGTATTTTCCTGGATATCGACAAATTTGTTCTGTACATATTCGAAGATATCTGCTACCGCATTAGATGCCATGCTCCGGTATCGGCTAATGTACCTACTGCCCGGTTTCATATCCAGTTTAATGGTGGCAATACCCGCGCCATCCTGGCCCCGGTTATGCTGTTTTTCCATTAAAAGGTATAATTTGTTAAGGCCGTAAAGTGCTGTACCGTACTTTTGCTGGTAGTAAGAAAGTGGTTTTAACAGGCGAATAAAAGCGATTCCGCATTCGTGTTTTATCTGATCACTCATTGTGTGGGTTTGAAGCCGCAAAGTTATCCTTTTAACTTGTTACAACCTAAAGAAAAATGTTTTCTTTTAAGATGATGAGTTTTAGCTGACAGATGTTCCAAATGTACGGTAAGATGCATTTCTCATTAAAAATTCTGTATTATTAATTAGAATCTTTCTAAATAATTTGCATGGTTAGTGTAAATTTCACACTTTTGCCGTATTATTAAGATTTAGTCTAAATTGAAGAAACTATACACATCCTTATTATTACTTCTTTCAATTTCTGTTTATGCTCAGCAGCGCACTGTTATTCTGGGCAAAACGATTGATCAAGAGTCGCATTCTATCTCTTCCACAAACATTAAGATTGTCGAAACTAATCAGTATGCAATTACTGATAAAGATGGTAAATTCAACATACCATTATATAATGCAGCTAATGCAAGCCTTACATTAGAATTCACTTTTATTGGTTATCAAAAACTTATAAAAATTGTAAAAATTGAAAGTGACAAAATAGATTTAGGGAACATTATTTTAAAAGATTTAAATCTAGCTCTTGAAACAATTGATATTAATGCAAAACGTGATTATGAAGGTTCATCAAATTCTTCTCTATTGATCAGTAGGGATATTATTGAACAGATCCCAGCCTTAAGTTTGAATGATCTGCTGAACCAGATACCCAACAGAAAAATTAGTACACCAAGTTTACAAAGTGTGCAAAATTTAACACTAAGATCTGCTTTTTCGCCAGTCTCAGCAGGATTTTCTAATATTTATGAGCAAAACAATGCTTTTGGCGTAGCAATTATTGTAGATGGTAATGCCATATCAAACAATATGAATATGCAAACTTTTAATCCCGGCCTACGGGGTTCGAATGATATTAGTACGAGAATCGGTATTGATTCTTATGGACTGAGCGGCTCACCTACATACAAATACTCTGGCGATTTTGCATTTGGAGGAACAGATTTAAGACAGATCCCAGCCGATAATATTGAAAGTATTGAGGTAATTTCGGGTGTTCCTTCGGCCAAATATGGTGATCTATCTGAAGGTGCAATTATCGTTGAAAGGCAGGCGGGTAAATCTCCAGGTTATTTAAGAATGCAATTAAGAGATAATGCCACCTCTTATGGTTTTTCTAAAGGTTTTGGTCTTGGCAAAAAAAATGGTGCATTAAATGTTGGAGCTAATTACGTTAGCTCATTTGCAGATAACCGTGATAAACTTAAAGCTTATAAACGGATTAACCTAAATATGATGCATACCAATTTTTTTGGAGGCGAAAACCGGTTAAAAAATACTTTCAGTGTAGATTACGGTAGAAATTTAGATGGAATAAAACGTGATACAGATGATCCGAAAGAAAAAATGGTGCAATTTAATAGCTGGAATTTTAGCGCAAGCAACAGAACTTCTTATCGGATAGATAGCAAGTTCCTTAAAAATATCAGTCTAAACCTGAGATATGCTTCAGGACATCAGGTAAGCTATACTGAAGAATTTTATAATGAACCTTATATCCTGGTTTCTGAAGCTACAACCACAGGTATACACGAGGGGTCTTACGTGAAAGGTATTTACACTGCCCAATCACTGATTGATGGGCGGCCACTGAACATTACGGGAAAACTTGATTTTAATGCAGAATTTAAGTTTGCCAATATCACTCATTTTCTAAGTTACGGAGCTAGTTATAGTTATGGGGCGAATAATGGGCTTGGCCAGGTGCTAGATCCCAGTAAACCAAGAGGATCGACCAAAACATCGGGTACTACAAGTATGTCTTCAAACAGATCTGAAAGATATTACGATTTTAGCCTAGCAGTTGCACAGCAGGATGTTGGCTTATATCTGGAAGATGTATTTAAAATGAGTTTATTTAATAAACCTTTAAATGTAAGGGCAGGACTAAGATATGACCTACAGAACAACCTTCCCTCTTTCTCACCAAGAATTAATGTTAATTATGAATTAAACAAAGGATTTAAGTTTGGTTTTGCCTACGGAATATCTTATAAATCTCCTGGCTTAGGTCAGCGCTATCCTGGGCCTACTTATAATGAGGTACCGCTAATTAATGCCTATTCTTCGAATGGGAAAGCTAATGAAAGTATTTATCTAGTGTACGTAAATAGATACGATCCAACTTCCGAAGGGTTAAAATCAGCCAATAGCCAAACTTTTGAATTTTCGACGCAGGTAAAACTCCAAAAATACAACCTTTCATTAAATGCCTTTTATAAAAACTCAAGAAACGGAATCGGCAATAACCGGGTAGATAATGTACTCGATCTTCCGGTATATACAGCAGCCTACAGAACCGATCAGCAGCCTTTACTTACTCAAACAGGAACAAGAAGGGCACTGATTACTTTTTATGAATTCGCAAATAATTTAGCATCGAACAACCAGGGTTTTGATTTAATTTTATCGACACCAACCTATAAAGCTATTGCCACCTCATTCAACATCAGCGGAGGATTTTTCAGATCGCAAAGCAAAACCGAAAACTTAACAAATCAAGGTAATCCCAACCCGTCAGCCACCAATAGAGATGAGGCCCTTGTTGCCTTTTACCCACCATCTAATAGTGTATCTTATACTAGTAACGCACGGATTTCTTCTACAACTCATATCCCGAAAATAAGTTTGTTTATACAATTAACAGCTGAATTTGATCTGATTCAAAAAACAGTAAATAAGTCACAAGCTGGTATTCCTATTGCATATTATGATCAAAACTACAACTATATCCCCATCGAAAATTTTGATCAGAACAATCCCAATTATGGATTCTTTTATAAGCCAAAATCCGAATTAAATGCGAATAATGTACCTGTTATTGTGCCCAATTTTCATCTAAGCATTGGGAAGGAGATAAAAAAACGTTTTAAATTTTCTTTTAATGTATATAACGTTTTTAACTACCAACCTTATTATATCGATTCGGGTTTAAGCTACCGATACCCGAACCAATCACCAACTTTTGGTGCCGAACTTTCTTTAAAACTTTAAAATCAATAATATTATGAAACAAATTCTCTACTTTTTATTACTATTCGGCATTACATTAACTGCCTGTAAAAAAGATAAATCTACAGATATACAACCTGTAGATTTAAGCATTAAAGTCTCTTATGACATCCAAACAAGTGGTTATACTTTACCTTTAAATAATGTAGTTGTTAAAATCACCAACGTTAACACGGGTTCAGTACAATCAACGAAAGTGAATGATAAGGGTGAAATAACTTTTACATACACTCCTGCTGGTATTTATGATATTGATGCAAACGTAACCATTGATGCTGCAGATTATTCGCAGATTACTGGTGTACAAACTACTTCGCCGGTTACGTTTAATGCAAGTGCTAAAAACACACAGGTTACCGTTGGTTTTAAAGGGAGCATAATTTTAAAATTGGTAGCAGGCAAAACAGCAGACTGGATAATTAAGCAAATCTATTACGCTGGATCGGACACTAAAAATGGAGCACTATACCGTGATCAGTTTATAGAATTCTACAATAATACCGACAAAGTGTTATACGCGGATAGTTTATGTTTCGCTGATATAACAGGTTTTTTATCTAATCCAAATAACTATAATTTACTACCTAATGGCCAGTATGATTGGTCTAAATCAGTAGGTATGCCTGCCAATATAGATGCGAATAATGATTATGTTTATTCCAGAGCATTATTTATGATCCCAGGAACCGGCAAACAATATCCTATACAGCCTGGTGCCAGCATTGTTGTTGCACAAAATGCAATTAACCATAAAGCACCTTTTACAGGAATTGACGGCAAAGTGGTTACAGTTATAGATCCCGCACTAACTGTTGATTTAAGCGGCGCTAACTTTGAAACTTATTATGGAAATCTTCCAGGTATAAACCCTTTAAGTTCTGATGTAGATACCCAGGTACCGAATGTTGAAGTAATTCAATATTTTGGAAGGGATATGATATTTGATACGAATGGCAGGTATTCATTTGTGTTATTTAAAGTTGATGGAACAGTTAATGTTAAAGCGCTACCGCAATACAATCTACCAACAAAAGCTACACCTGCAGCCAATGCAACTAAAACCATTCAAATACCAACGAAGTTTGTTTTAGATGCAGTAGAAATTCAACCAAATACGGCAGATGAGCGAGTTGCAAAGAAATTTAACCCTTCTTTAGATGCTGGTTTTACTTTTGTTCCACTTGGTGGATATAAATCCCAATCTGTTATCAGAAAAACAGATAAAACAGTTAATGGTCGTATTATATTAAAAGACACCAATAACAGTACAGAAGATTTCGATTATTTGAACATTGCAAATCCGAGAGGATCTAAATAAAACATTGCCTGTAGGAGTTTTACATCCTACAGGCTTACCAGCTTATGAAAAGAGACACCATCCTTTTTCTTTTATTATTACTGCCTTTCAATACCTTATTGGCCCAGCAAGATTCGGTAAAAAAAATAGTTCAGCAAAAGCAACTGTTTTTTGCCGATTCGGTGTCTTTTGCCTCATTCAATTTTGCAAAAAGCAATCCTCTCTTAATAAAGGACCTGATCCCTGAACGGATAAGTAGAATTTCTATTGGGCAACAATTAGAACAAGGGAAATTAGTTAATGCTCAAGGAAGTACAAAAACCAATCTCACCTATTTAGCTTCAGATGGATCTATAAATTTATCGGGGTTAAAGTTATACGGTTCTTTTTATTACCATAAAGTTTTTGAAGACAGTACAAGATTTGCCCATCAAAGCCGCAATAACACAAGTACCCCATACTACTATGGCTCACCAACCAATAATCATTACGAAAGATCCATTTACAATTTTAATACGTTAGCTACAAAAGATTTTTTCAGCAATAAAATTTCCGCGGGTGTAGGTTTCGATTATCATATAGCAGATCACTTCTCTAATAACGACCCAAGGGGATCTATAAAAGAATATCAATTAGATTCTAAAATTTCCCTAGGTTATAATTTTACTGAAAACATTAAAATTAGTGGTGGCTTAAACATTGGCTATGGTAAAGAAGAAATTAATGTTGGCTATAAAAACACGGCTTACTTTGAGAGCACCGCATACCCTAGATATGTTAATTATTTAATTAATGGTTATGGCGAGCCTGATCTAAAACTAACCAACAGAAATTACACAAATGGCTTTTCCAGGCTAGGATATAATGGTACAGTTAAAATTCTTAATACCAATCTCGGTTCGTTTTACTTCAATATTAATCAGATCGAAGAAAAACAGATATATGATTACCGGACATCAAGTGGGATATATGATCTTTCAAAATACGACTTAACTAAACTCAACTTAGATGTATTATGGACAAAAAAACTATCTGAAGGTACAATTGGTACTATTGTAAACTTTGTAAACTGGGATGGAGCAGACTTTAACACCAGATTCCAGGCTAAAAATTATGTGTATACAAAAAATGAAATCAATCTAAAAATTGATTACGCCAAACCAGGTAAAAAACATTTATATAATTATACATTCTCATTAAATAATTTTTCAGAAAACCGCTTGGATGGGATTACCGGAAATAAGATAAATTATAATAATATTTCGTTTAATGGAAATTTTGGTTTTCTGAGCTATCTCTCTAATTACAGATCAATAGGTATAAATTTTGGCACGCACTATATTTTACCATTAAAGGATGATTTCTTTGTTAATAATGTGACTGAAAAACTATTTACACAAGAAGTAATTATCTACGATTACCTTTATAATACAGCCCAACGATTTGGAGGTTCGATTGCTGCAGATTACTCATTTCCTTTTTTAAAATTCACGCAAGCATCCGTTAAACTGAATATGGTTTATACCGATAAAGTAAGTACGAAGACATTAGATAGAAACGTAACGTCACTTCTAGGCAACGATCGTTTATTAAGTAGTATCAGCCTAAACCTCTATTTTTAACCCATGAATAAAATTTTTGCCACTCTTTCCTTAATCCTCACCGGATTAATCCTATTTTCTTTTCAATCGGCCGATTTTAACGATGAGGATGAACTGAGTGTTGATAGCCTGCGCAAAGTATATTCTAAACCTACCGATCAATGGCCAAAACCAACGCTAGATAAAGATGCTGTTTTTCAGGAATTAGGCGAACTCCCACCCTCTCCTGTTGATTTAAAAAACGATTCGGTAAAAAATGTAGTAGAGTTGGGTAAAATTTTATTTTTCGATCCGCGTCTGTCAGGTTCAAACCAGATTTCGTGTTCAAGTTGCCATGCACCAGATTTACATTGGACAGATGGCCGTCAGGTTTCGGTTGGTCACGATCATTTAACCAATATCAGAAACGCACCTTCACTGGAGAATGTTTGGTTTTACAAACGCCTGTTTTGGGATGGCAGGGCAAACAGTTTAGAGGAGCAGGCCGGCAGTCCGGTGGCGGCACATAACGAGATGCACCAGGATATGAAAGTGTTACCAAAAAAGCTTAGTAAAATTAAAGGTTATCAACCTTTTTTCACGGCTGCATTTGGTTCAAAAGAAATTACCAATAAAAGGATTTTCGAAAGCCTGGCTACTTTTCAGCGCAGTATTGTAAGCAGAAGAACTCCTTTCGACCGTTTCCTGGCAAAAGATAAAAAAGCATTGACTGATCAACAATTAGTCGGCTTACATTTATTCCGCACCAAAGCACGCTGCATCAATTGCCATAATGGACCATTTTTTACCGATAACGAATTCCATAACGATGGCCTAACCTATTATGGCCGTAAATATGAAGATTTAGGCTTATACAATGTAACCAGGAAACCAGAAGACGTAGGCAAGTTCAAAACCCCCGGACTAAGAAACGTTATGAAAACGGCTCCCTGGTTTCATAACGGTTTATTCCCTGATATGGATGGCGTAATGAACATGTACAATGTGGGCATGCCGGTACAACGCGTGAAACCTGAACAGGTAAATGATCCTTTACTACCTAAAAACGATAAGTTATTGAAAGGGTTAAAATTGAGTATTGCAGAAAAAGATGCAGTTATTGCCTTTTTAGAAGCATTATCTTCTCCTACGGTTCTCACCAGGGTGGCGCAATTGCCACAGTAATTAGCTTGGAGTCTTGAGTTGGGCGTTTGGAGGCAATTAGACCATATTCAGCATGGGACATATTGTAAAGTTAATTCAGTATAGGACACAGGAAATATGCTAAAAATTGCTTACCCTTCCTGTACCTGTTGTTTACCCTTTCTCTATACCAAGTTAACCCCAGGTTAACCCTTAGGTTACCTTTTCTTTACCTTTTGGTTACCTAAAAGGTAGAGCCAGGCGCTGCTTTGGGGCTTTCTTCGGTGAGTCAGGGCCGATGCTGTCCGCCAGCAAGTACGAAGCGCACCTATTCAAGAATGGTCTTAAAAATATATCCTACCTGTTTTAAAAGCGCAAAGGTTTGCTAAAGAATATCTTAATTGCCAGCCCAAATGTTAAAATTAGGTTAGCTGGATCAACAAAACATTTATCGCTGTTTTATTGGGATGAATACATCTGCTCTGTTTACAGTTAACAATTTGCAATTTTAACTTGTCAGAAAGAGATGCTGAAACAAGTTCAGCAGGACGTGGCTCGATAATTAACAATTTTCAATGCGCAATTTTCAGTTAACCAATTCAAACAATTAACCGATTAACCAAAATTCAGTTTACCGTTAGACGATCATTCTATCTGATTTCAGCGCTTCTCCAAAGAATATCGAGGCGTGTTCATCAAAAGCTGCAGGATCTCCGCTGGTATAGAAATGTCTTTCGCCCTGTTTAGCTAATTTTTCTTCGATCTCAGGGTGTCGCTTTAAATAATCAGCTAAACTGCTGGATACAATTTCGCCTTGCGTTAAAACGCTTATATGGTCGGGGAATACCTTCTTCAGTTTAGGCATTAACAAAGGGTAGTGTGTACAAGCCAATAGCACACAATCGATAGCTGCCGATTGGTTAAGTAATTGATCGCAATACTCATTTATAAAAAAGTCTGCACCTGATTGTAAATGTTCGTTATTTTCGATCAGCGGAACCCACATTGGACAGCTTTGCTGGTAAACCTTAATCTCAGGAAAAAATTTATTGATCTCTAAAAGATAAGATTGAGAATTAACTGTACCTCTGGTCCCCATCACACCTACCGATTTAGTACTCGTATAACCATCAATTACCTCAGCTGTGGGCCTGATCACGCCAAGCACTCTTCTACCGGGGTATTTAGCAGGAAGATCTATTTGCTGGATCGTTCTAAGCGCTTTTGCAGATGCGGTGTTGCAGGCCAGGATAACCAAATGGCATCCTTTAGCAAAAAGCCATTCTACGCATTCTAAAGTATATTTATAAATGGTCTCAAAAGAATGGTCGCCATAGGGCGAACGGGCATTATCGCCCAAATAGATATAATTGTAATCGGGCAATTTATCGGCAATAGACCGGAAAACTGTTAAACCACCGTAACCTGAATCGAAAATACCTATTGGAGATGTACGCTGCATTGTGTTGGAAAGTTATAGATAAATATTGAAAAGTTAATCTTTAAAACGATCGTCTTTCTGAACTTGTTTCAGGATCTGCTGCGCTGAAGTTAGACATCAAAGATGCTGATCCCGAAACTTCGGGACAGCATGACAAAAAGCCTAAATAAAAAAAGCGGAACTAAGTTAACTTAATTCCGCTTTTTTTATTTTCCGACTTGAGACTGACGAATCAAGACTATTAAAAGACTACTTTTTAGGTGCCGCTGGCTTTGCTGCAGTTGCAGTGATTCCTAATTTAGTTTTTACCGAAGCAGTAATATCATCACCACCATCCCAGAAAACTAAATTATTACCACCTTGTCCGTTTGCGATATCGAAAACGTAAGCTAAACCTTTTTCTTTAGCTACAGCAGAAATTGCAGTTGCAACTTTAGCCTGGATAGGTTGGAATAATTCACCTTGTTTAGTACCTATATCTTGCGAAGCTTTAGTACGCGCATCAGTAATGCGTTTTTCTAAATCCTGTAATTCTTGACCCGCAGCCTGTAATTCTTTACCTACTGTTTCTTTGTTAGCCTCACTCAAAGTTTTTTGCTTAGCTTCTGCTGCAGCCATTTTACTTTGATATTCTTTGATCATTGCATCAATATCGGCTTGCTTTTGCTTACCTAAGGTTTCTAAAGTAGTTTGAGCTGATTTAGCCTCTGGTAAATTTGCAAATACCTCTTCAGAATTAATGTGACCCAATTTTTGTTGTGCACTTGCCATATTCGCTGTAAACAATAACCCTGCTGCTACAAAGAATACGTTAATTAACTTTCTCATCGTTTTATTTTACTTTTTTATTTTTTTCTAATTGTTTTTCCTCAAAAATCAGGGGCGAATATACTAATTATTTACAGTCCCTGGTTTATAACCTAATTTTACAATTACGTCATTACTAACATCGTAACTGCTACTTGCATAAATCATCATTGTTGCTTCACTGCTCTTGTCGAAAATGAAGTCTAAATATTTAGATTTTGCAATCTGTTTAATAGCCTCGGCTACTTTATCCTGAATGGGTTTAATTAATTTTACCCTGCTTTGAAAAAGATCCCCATCCGGCCCAAACTTAGAACGTTGAAATTCTTTAGCCTGTTTTTCTTTTTCTATGATCTCGTTTTCACGGCGCTTGCGCATATCGTCGGTTAACAAAACCTGATCTGCCTGATAAGCCTTGTACATCCTGTCTATTTCAGAAAAATTCTGATCTACCTGTTGCTGCCATTGTTTAGAGGCGACATCTAATTGACTTAGTGCCGATTTATATTCTGGTAAATGTTTCAAAATATACTCCGTGTCTACATAAGCAAACTTCTGCGCAAAGGCACCGAAAGAAGTGCAAAGCAGGAATGCGATAAAAAGATATTTTTTCATTTGTGTGTGTGTTAATGATAATTAATAACCTAAGCTTTCTTTAAACTCCTATTGCAATGATTTATTGCATAATTAGTTAATTTTTTGTTCTTTATCAATTAAAATCCACCTAATTGTTGTGCGATACTAAAAGTAAAGTTTTGCTTTCCTCCGTCTGATAGTCCAGGTATAGTATCAAATGCATGTCCATAATCAATACCCAACAAACCAAATATAGGAAGGAAGATCCTTGCACCAACACCAACTGATCTTCTAATGTTAAATGGATTGAAATCACTAAACCTGTTCCAGGTATTACCACCCTCAGCAAAGGCCAAAACGAAGGCTGTGGCTTGTTGGCTTGCAATAACCGGGTAACGTGCCTCTATTACGTATTTGGTATAAATTGGGCTACCTGATTGTTGTGCTACACTTGGATCAGAGCCATTCGGAATAACCGCATTGTTTGCGTAGCCACGCATCGCAATCAGCTCAGATCCCTGTAAGAAATCGAATCCCTGCATACCATCGCCTCCCAATTTGAAACGCTCGAATGCTGATTGCCCAACTGCTTTGTTATATTGCCCCAAGAAACCAAACTGCGCCTGAGCTTTGATTACCAGGTTTCCGGCTACACGTTGGTACCATTGCGAATCGAATTTCCATTTATGATATTCAGTAAAGCGATATTTCTCCCTATCTGATGCCGTTGCATAATTTGTTTTATTTAACAATGAAAATGGAGGCGTTGCCTGCACGGTGAAACGTAAGAACGATCCAGATTTAGGGAAGATAGGCGAATCTCTTGAATCTCGGCTAATCTCCTGTGATAAACTGATGTTGTAAGATGTACCCGTATTGAATAAATATCCTGAATAGTTATTTAAGATGTACTGTTGTACACTAACGGCATGGCTTAACTGGAAATAGTTATCTGGCCAGTTTAATCTTCTACCCAAACTAACCGTTACACCATTTAAACGTATTTTTTGAAACTGCGCATTATCTGAACTTAATCCATTAGATTGTAATGAGGTAAATGCGCTCACACCGAAACTTACCGGTTTCTCGCCACCAAACCAAGGTTGAGAGAAAGAGAAACTATATGATTGATAATATTTACCGTTGGTTTGTCCACGTAAGCTTAATTTCTGTCCATCACCTTTTGGCAATGGTTTGTAAGCTTTTAAATTAAATAAGTTACGTAACGAAAAGTTATTGAAGGTTAAGCCCAATGTACCAATGATACGGCCACCACCAAAACCACCTGATAGCTCAATCTGATCTGAAGGTTTCTCTTCTACAGCATATTCAATATCTACAGTACCATCTGCCGGGTTAGGGCGAGGTGTAGGTACAGTTTTAGACTCGTCGAAGTTACCTAATTGACCGATTTCGCGGATGGTACGGATTAAATCACTTTTGTTAAATTTTTGTCCCGGTTTCGTACGGATCTCACGTAAAACAACTTTATCATTTGTGATGGTATTACCTTTTAAAGTAATGCGGTTGTTGGTATACTGTGGTCCTTCGTACATGCGTAATTCCACATCAACAGTATCGCCATAAATTTTGGTCTGTACCGGATCGATATTAAAAGTTAAATATCCATTATCGGTATACATACTATTAATGTCGCCACCGTTTTCGCCGCCGCCATTTAATTTTTTATTTAATTTTTCTTCGCTAAAAACATCACCTTTTTCGATGGTTAATACTTTTTGCAAAATACTATCCGGATAGATGGCATTACCTGCCCAGGTAATATTACCGAAGTAATATTTTTTTCCTTCATAAAGGTCCATCCTGATGTTAACCTTTTTCTTGTTGTGCTGGTAAATGGTATCCTTTAATAATTCGGCATCGCGATAACCTTTCTCGTGCATTTTGGCAATCATTTTTACCTTGTTCTCTTCGTATTTCTCTTTTGCGAATTTTCCAGAGCCCCAAAAGCGCCACCAGGCAAATTGCTTAGGGGTTTTAAGGTATTTTCTAAGTTTTGCTGATTTAAAATCTTTGTTTCCGGTAAAATCGATATGCTGTACTTTAACACGGTGACCTTTATTAATATTTGCTTCTAGTACCACACTGTTTTCTGCATTCGGATCTTTACGAGTTTTGTAATCGATCTGGGTAAAGAAAAAGCCCTTATCCAATAAGTATTTTTTAACAATGGCTGAGGTGGTGTTGTATAAGTTATCGTTTACGATTTTACCTGTTTTATCATTTAACTTTTCCTGAATGGCTGTTTTTTCAGATTTACGGATACCTTTTAAATCGATTGAGCTTAAACGCGGGCGCTCCACTACTTCAATTTCAAAATAAACCGAATCCTGAACAAACTTTTCGATGTTAAGTTTAACATCATCAAACAATCCCTGCGCCCAAAGCGTTTTAATCGCATCAGAAGTGGCCTCGCCAGGAAGCACGATTTTATCGCCCTTAGTTAGTTTAGATAAGGTAATTAATACTTCTTTATCTAAATATTGGGTTCCAGTTACCGTGGTACCACCGATGATATATTCTTTTGGACTAAAATAATCGAGATCTAAGCCACCAACCTTTAAAGAAGGGGTTACCGGTGCCTGACCTTGTGGACGTACTTGAGCGAAGGCCGGAGCGGCTAAAACTAGTAGGATTAAAACTTGAAATATTCTTTTCATTAAAATTATTTGTTCAGTAATGGCCAAAAGGTAACGATATTTTATAAAGCAAAATTTCTTTACGTTGTTCCCTTATTATGGTTTCATTTATCGTATAAAAGTGGTGCTAAGTTAGTTTAAACGCTTGTTAAAAAGTGTTAAAAGAAAAATTAGTTTAATTGTTCACTAATTTTACCAAAACGGCGTTCGCGTTTTTGATAGTCTACAATAGCCTCGAAAAGATCTTCTCGTCTGAAATCCGGCCATAAAACATCAGTAAAATAAAACTCGGTATAGGCCATTTGCCAAAGCAAATAATTGCTGATACGGTGCTCCCCACTTGTTCTGATCATCAATTCTGGATCGGGTATATTTACGGTTGTTAGTTTTGACGAAAACAGGTCTTCGTTTATATCATCCAAAGAAATGGTATTATCTTTCACAGCCGATGCGATTTTTTTGGCAGCCTCCAAAATCTCCCACTTTGCACTATAGCTCAACGCTAATGTTAAAGTACATTTTTCGTTATGGGCAGTCTTTTCCATGGCTTCTTTTAAATCATCTATACATTCTTGAGGTAAAGATGCAATATTGCCAATGGCATTCAGCTTAATGTTATTTTTATTAAGTGTTTCGGTTTCTTTGTTGATGGTAGAAATCAGAATCTGCATCAATGCATCTACCTCTTCTTTGGGCCTGTTCCAATTTTCTGTAGAAAAAGCATATAAAGTAAGGTACTCAATACCTACTTCAACACAACCTTCTACAATGTCTTTTACAGAAAGTACACCTTGTTCATGTCCGAAAACCCGCACTTTACCCTGGCCTTTTGCCCATCTTCCATTACCATCCATGATTACGGCAATGTGCTTTGGCAGGCGGCTATAGTCTATTTGTTCTTTAAATCCCATTAATTATGTCAAAATCAGCTTAAAAGGAATAGCATTTTGAGGATACAAAGGTAAAAGATATGCCAACACTAACAAATAGATAAGTGTCCCTTTTTCGAAAATCGCCTCTTTGGGTACCCGCTTGTCCGATTTGGTAGCGTGAAGGATCGGATAAATTGACCTGATTCTGGCCATTTCCAACGATTACGGGATTAACCGGATAGCGGCCGCTCACATCATCAATATAATCGGTAAGTGGTGTCCGGTAACCGAGTTCGGTAAAAACACTCCAGGTGCTTTTGTAATTATACCTTAGTCCTAATCCATATGGAATGGTTAAAACAGCATTGTTGTAACCATTTTCCTGCCCTTCGGTTCTGAGTCGATCTAACCGGTATCTTTCACCATCAATTTTTACCGTAGGTTTAAAAGCAACTAAACCAACGCCAGTAAAAAGGTAAGGCGTAAATTGTCTGGTTCCGCCACCTATATTGAAGTTAAAAAAATTAAAATCAATTAAGCCGCTAAATTCGTGCATTGATGTTTTAAAACGGAGGTTTCTTTCACGGAACTGCTCATTACTAGAATTAGCATCATCGGCCTTAACCTGCCCGTAAGTATAATTTAAGCGAACGCCCAAATATTGGTTAAAGTTCCGCTTTACATAAGCACCGCCAGAAAGTCCGCTAATCTGCAATGGATTATTTTGATTGAGATCGCCCATGTAACCTGCTCCCCCACCCATTAGTCCAACTTCCCAGGTGCCTTCTTGCGCACGAAGAATATGTCCGCTAAAGATAAAAAAGAGGAGAATTAATAGGAGTTTGGGTGGCGTCATACTTAGTAGTTACGGGTATCAATGCCCCATAATAATTTATTTCTTAACGTGTTTAAGTAGGTTTCATTGTTAAGGCGGATAAGATTTACACAAAAATCGGCCTTTTTTATACTAATTTTTACTGAACGCTCTACGGTGACCGTTCGGCTATCACAAGAAACCAGAAATTTCGATTCGCGTGCTTCTACCTCAAAAGAGAGTTTATTATCATCTGGTACAACCACCGGCCTTACATTTAAGTTATGTGGTGCAATGGGTGTAATTACAAAATTTTCAGAATCGGGATAAATAATAGGGCCACCGCAGCTTAATGAGTAAGCGGTTGATCCCGTCGGGGTGGCAATAATCAATCCATCGGCCCAATAAGAATTAATAAACTCATTATTCATTGAGGCATGGATAATCATCATGGCAGAATTATCGCGGCGGTGAATGGTAATATCATTCAGTGCAAAATTCTCTTCTCCAAACAGGCCATTATCCGATTCTAAGGTTAAAAGAGAACGGGAATCTAAGGTATATTCTCCGTTAATTAAGGCTTTTAGCGCCGATCCTATTTCATTTTTGTTGATACTGGCCAGAAACCCCAACCGGCCAAAATTGATTCCTATTACGGGTATGCCCGAATTGCGGATTAAAGATAAGGTATCGAGTAAGGTACCATCGCCTCCTAAGCTCAACAATACATCAGCAAGTTCTTTCAGTTCGCTATGGTTATGAAAAATAACTGTATTGGCAGGCAACTTAATTTTGCCATGAAGGGATGTTTTAAATTTTGAATATAAAACCGGCTGGATGTGATGCTCGGCTAAATGATTAAAAACCTCTTGAACGTAGGGCAAAACCGTATCATTAAAATCTCTCCCGTAAATTGCAATCCTCATAAAGTAGGTTTATACATTTAAATAGTTCATGAAAGAATCGTAACGCTCCTGCGACCCGTCATCAATCTGCGTGTTATTGTATACCTCTTTAACCAGATAATCATATCTTTCGAAAGAAGCTACCAATGAAGTAATTTCTGTTTTGTTTACTTTGAGCGTTACTTCTAAACGTGTAGAATTTTCGAAAGAATTCACATAAGAAGAGAGTACCTGTGCATTATCGGCTTCGACAATCTGTGCAATATGTGCCAGAGAATTATCGCGGTTACTGATCTCTAATACGATAATTCCTCCAGGTTCATTTACCGCGTACTGTTCGGCCACGGCGTTTACCATGTTATTGATCGAAATTGAACCCAGGTAATTTTTTTGTTGATCCAAAACCGGAACAGCTGTCAATTTTAGCTGGCTCAATAACCTGATTACATCATAAGTATGTACGTTACTCAACACGAAAACATTAAGTATGTTTACCGCACTATCGCTTAAAAGTGTATCGTGATTATCAATATTTAGTAAATCATCTTCAGAAACCAAACCCAATAAAGTTACCTCGTTAACAACCGGCAAATGCTTTAGTTTAAAATCGTTCATACGATCTAAAGCTTTCTGCACCGTGTCATCGGTCCTTAGTGATGGAATTGCATCTGATATGATTTCTGCTGCAAACATTTATTTTAACAATATTCTATCTAAAAATTTCTCTAAAAATGCATTAAATATTTCCGGATGTTCCATCATAGGCGCATGCCCACATTTATCAACCCAGTTTAATTCCGAATTCGGCAACAATTCATGAAATTCTTCTGCCACTTCTGGTGGTGTAACCTTATCATTTTTACCCCAGATTAAAGAAACCGGTATGGTAATTTTCGACAGTTCTTTAGCCATGTTGTGGCGTATTGCCGATTTTGCCATGGTTAAAATCCTGATAACCCTCGATCTATCATTAACCGTTTTAAAAACATCATCAACCAGTTCTTTGGTTGCAGTTGCAGGATCGTAAAAAGTAAACTCTACTTTTTCCTTAATGTAATCGTAGCTCTCTCTCCGTGGGAAAGATCCACCAAAAGCATTTTCGTATAAACCAGAACTCCCTGTTAGTACCAGGGCTTTAACAAACTCCTGATGGGCAACTGTAAATACCAAACCCACATGGCCACCAAGCGAATTACCAACAAGTACTACCTGGTTTAAATTTTTATATTTTAAAAAGCGATGAAGATATCTCGACAATGCTTTTACGCCCAATGTTAAAATGGGCAAATCGTAAATTGGTAAGATTGGAATAATTACACGATAGCGATCTTTAAACTGTTCTATAACCAGTTCCCAATTGCTTAGTTCGCCCATTAGGCCATGTAGCAATACCAGTGTTTCGCCTGTTCCAGCTTCGATGTATTTAAATCCGTCTTCTTCTATTATCGGGTAGGTCATATATATTCTAGATGGTATTGTGCTACTAAGTTAGTAGAGTAAAATTAAATTTATGCATTTCTATGCCATTTTTCTGAAATAAAACCGAAAACGGTATAAAAACGTTATTTGCATTGCGCAGAGCGATGAGCGGCCAGCGGTTGTTAACCTTCTGCCTTACGCCTTTATGCCCTCTACCTCAATTAAGCTAGTTTTTCTTTAACAATCTCAGCAATTAATTTACCATCGGCTTTACCTGCAAGTTCCTTATTTGCCATGCCCATCACCTTCCCCATATCTTTAACCGATGTAGCACCAGATTGTTTGATTACAGCCTCGATAATTGCAGCAACCTCTGCCCTATCTAACTGTTTTGGCAAAAACTGACTGATTACTTCAATTTCTTCTTCTTCTACCTGATACAAATCTTCGCGATTTTGTTGCTTGTAAATATCAGCTGATTCGCGGCGTTGTTTAATCAGTTTCTGAAGAATTTTAAGTTCAGTTTCTTCCGTAATTTCTTCTGAAGATCCTTTTTCTGTTTTAGCTAAAAGTAAAGCTGCCTTTATTGCCCTTAAACCTCTTAACTGCGCATTGTTTTTAGCCAACATGGCTTTTTTTATTTCCTGATCTATTGTGTTTGATATCATTTTTAACCCCAACCCCCAAGGGGGCTTTCCTTTCATTAGTTTAAAATAAAAAAATAAATTGTTATTTCCTCCCAGTATTAATTTCCCTTTCAGGGGGCTAGGGGGTTCTATTTATAATTGTTGCTGTAGCCTGTGCGGTAGGCATAATCAGCATGTCGTTAATGTTAACATGTTTTGGTCTGCTAACTGCATACCAGATGGCATCTGCAATATCGCCGGCAATTAATGGTTCTAGGTTTTCGTATACCTTTTTCGCACGATCTTCATCACCTTTAAAGCGCACCACCGAAAATTCGGTTTCTACCATGCCCGGATTAATTTCGGTAACCTTTATTCCATGGGGCAATAAATCGATGCGCATCCCTTTACTCAATGCATCAACAGCATGTTTGCTGGCACAATATACGTTTCCATTTGGATAAACTTCTTTTCCGGCAATAGAACCAATGTTAATAATATGGCCTGATTGGTTTGGTATCATCCAGTTGGAAACAATTTTGGTTACATAAAGCAAACCTTTTACATTCGTATCAATCATGGTATCCCAATCGTTGGTATCGCCTTTATCAATTGGATCTAAACCCTGGCTTAAGCCGGCATTGTTAATCAAAACATCAACCTTCTTCCATTCTGCCGACAAAACTTCTAAAGCAGCAGCAAGGTTTTCTTTATCGCGAACATCGGCAAAAACCTGTTTGATGGTAATGGCATACTTGTCTTCTAAATGATGGGCAATTTTTGCCAACCGGTCTTCTCTGCGGGCCAATAATACCAGATTGTAACCTTGTTGGGCAAATGTATGTGCACAAGCTTCGCCAATACCAGAAGTTGCGCCTGTAATTAATGCGATTTTAGACATTTTTATGAATTTTAAGTTTCGGTAATTCTTTAAGATAACATCTTTGATTTACCTACACCAACAAAGGTAAGTTTTTTTGGATTGCAGGACTATTGAAAAATCAAACTGAATGTTAATTGACGTAATTTCAACTTATCTATTGGATTGGCATAAACCGTATTGTCGTGCTGAAGCAAATCATTGGTCGAATACGAGAGTTTTATTTCGGGCGACATTTTGAAGTACTCGAAATAAATATCGAAACCAATACCTGTTTCGTACGACAGGTAGTTCCTTTGATTTTTTAACAACTTATTTACTGCTGTTTCACCTTCATCGAAAGTTTTCTTTTTCGAAGCTATATCTATTGAATATTTAGCGCCGCCTAACCAATATACCCTAAAATTGTTCATCCGGTTCGACTTCACCTTCAGGCCTAATGGAAATTCGAACATTGTTGCCTGAACTTTTCTTTCAACCACGGTTTGAAAGTTTTTCGTTTGCCCATTGCCTACATTGATTGGCGCCATAGGTTCATACTCGTAAGTTACTATCCTATCGCTAAAAATAAGGGAGGGCGTTGCCCTGATATCGAAGTTATCAGAGATCATTCTGTTCATTACAAAACCCAATCCAAAACCTTGTGATGGTGGGCTTGAAATGGAATTTAATGTTGAGGTAACCGGAATGCCCGAATTCGGATCGTAGGAAGGATCCAGCGAATTTGGCACCTCATAAAAAGGCGATCGCCAATTTTGCTTTTTAAGAATTTTGTATTCGGCTGAGATGTACTGGAAATTAAAACCAAAACTCCAATCTTCATCATCTATTCCACCACCCCAATTTTGAGCAAAGGCGGTTGTTGAAATAATAAAAAACGAAAGAATGAGGCTTAATTTTCTGATCATTTTGTTCCTACATATATCGAACTAATTCCAAACGTTAAAATTCTTTGTTTGGTACTTTTAAAGCCAACTTTTTCCATCAGGCTGGTAAAATCTTCTCCATCAGGAAAAGCTGCTACCGATTCTGGCAAATAGGTATAGGCTCTGTGGTCTTTAGAAAATAGTTTTCCAAAGAAAGGCGTTACCTGTTTAAAATAAAAACTATACAATTGTTTTACCAGAAAAACCTTTGGTTTCGAAAATTCCAGTATCACCATTTTCCCGCTGGGCTTTAATACCCTGTACATATCGGTTAATCCCTTTTCGAGGTTTTCGAAATTACGCACGCCATAAGCGCAGGTAATCGCATCAAAAGTATCATTTTCGAAATGTAGTCCCTCAGAATCGCCTACCTGAACGGTAAAAACTTCGTTTAAACTACGTTCGTTAATTTTCTTCTTGGCTACTTCTAACATACCTTCAGAAATATCAATGCCAATTACCTTTTCGGGATGAAGCTTTTTAATGGCTTCAAAGGCAAAATCGCCAGTTCCTGTAGCCACATCAAGCAAAGTTCTCGGGTGGATGGAAACCAGTTCTTTAATGGCTTTCTTACGCCATAATACATCTATCCCTAGAGAAAGAAAATGGTTTAAAAAATCGTAAGTACCCGAGATATTATTAAACATGGTTGCAACCTGCTCCTTTTTGGTTGCATCTTCTACTTGGTATGGAGTGATATTCTGATTCATGATATGTGGCAAAGATAGATAAAAGTCGGGAGTCTTTAGTCCGAAGTCCGAAGTCTTTGAGGCTAAGTATTCAGTGTAGTGTCAAAAATGAGATTTAAAAAGATGAGCAATTTGTACTTCGGACTTCCGACTTCGGACTTCGGACTCAAAACCCTACCTTTGCATTATGATTATCAAAACGGCAACATTTGTTTGCAGCAACACCCAGATTTCGGCACTACCGGCACCAACTATGCCCGAATATGCATTTATTGGCCGCTCTAACGTGGGTAAATCTTCATTAATCAATATGTTGGTTAATCAACATGGATTAGCAAAAACCTCTCAACGCCCGGGAAAAACACAGTTAATTAATCACTTTCTGATTAACGAAGCCTGGTACATTGTCGATTTACCAGGGTATGGCTATGCCAAGGTTTCTAAAACCAGCAGAGAGAAATGGGAGAAGTTTATCCGCGCCTATATAACCAAAAGAGAAAGTTTACAATGTGTTTTTGTTTTGATAGACAGCCGTTTAGAGCCACAGGGAATTGATATAGAATTTTGCTATTGGTTAGGTGAAAAACAGATACCTTTTTCGTTAATTTTTACCAAGGCTGATAAACAGGGCATGACAACTACCCAGAAAAATGTAGCTGCCTTTAAGAAAAAATTAGGTGAGTTTTTTGAAGAGATCCCTGCCACCTTTATTTCCTCCGCCGAAAAAGGAACCGGAAAAGATGAAGTGCTGAATTTCATTTATGAGGTGAATAAAGATTTTGTTGTGCCAACAGATTATAAAAAGTTTTAACCGGTTTTCAGTTCACAGCCCACAATTTTCAGTTTAACATTAAAAATCTGTGTAATCAAATAATCTGTGTAATCATCCCCTACGGGAAATTAATCAGTTCTAAAAAAAATGAAAAAATACTTTTCACTCGTATTATTCGCCCACTCTGTTTTTGCGTTACCATTTGCCATGATTGGTTTCTTTTTGGGTGTAACCACAACAGAAAATCCATTTTCCTGGTATAAACTGATTTTAGTTTTGCTTTGTATGGTTTTTGCCAGAAACTCGGCCATGGCTTTTAACCGGTATCTGGATAGAAATATTGACGCAAAAAATCCACGCACCAAAATGCGCGATATCCCTGCAGGTAAAGTTTCGGCAAATGAAGCGTTGATTTTCGTAATCGCCAATTGTGTCCTTTTCGCTATTACCACTTACTTTATCAATCCACTTTGTTTCTATCTGTCGCCAGTAGCTTTGTTTGTGGTTTTGTTTTATAGCTACACCAAAAGATTTACGGCGCTATGCCATTTGGTATTGGGCTTAGGCCTGGCGCTTGCCCCTATTGGTGCTTACATTGCCGTAACCGGACATTTTGCCTTGGTTCCTGTACTTTACTCCTTAACCGTATTGTTCTGGGTAAGTGGATTTGACATTATATACGCCTTACAGGACGAAGAATTTGACCGGGAAGAAAAATTACATTCCATCCCATCGGCACTTGGCATTAAAAATGCTTTGAATGTTTCGGTGCTGTTGCATATACTCTCGGCTACCTGTGTTATTTTACCTGTGTTTTTTACATCCTTTAGCTGGGTTTATTACGTAGGTATTGTGTTTTTCTGTTCGATGTTGATTTATCAGCACTTACTGGTAAAACCAAATGATATCAGCAAAGTAAACAGGGCGTTTCAAACCTTAAATGGTTATGCATCGGTAGTATTTGCGATATGCTTTTTAATAGATGCGTATTTGAGACATAAATAAAATGAGTGAATGATTGAATTTTGAATGAGAGAATATAACATTGCGCCATAAACCATTCTCTAATTCAATCCTTCCAACATTCAATAACATAAATAAATGAGTAAAGGCCGAATGAGAGAATGATTGAATGTTGAATGAGAGAATATGGCATTGCGCCTTAAACCACTCACTAATTCAATCCTTCCAACATTCAATAATTAACTATTATGATAACTAAGAAACCTAGAACATATATTCCACAGGAACTAAACATTACCTGGGAAAATTTAGAACCACTTTTTACCGAACTGCAAAACCGCGAAATAACCAGCACCGCTGAGTTAGAACACTGGTTAAAAGACCGCTCGGAGCTTGAAGCTGCTTTAGAAGAAGATTTTGCCTGGAGATATATTAAAATGAGTTGCGATACTGCAAATGAAGAACTGGTTAAAAACTTTCAATATTTTGCTACCGAAATAGAACCAAAAATTTCTCCATTAGCCAACGAACTGAACAAAAAATTTGTTGAAAGTCCTTTTATGGATGACCTGGACAAAGAAAAATATTTCGTTTACAGCCGTGCGATAAAAAAAGCATTAGAGCTTTACCGTGATGAAAATATTGAACTGTTTACCGAATTACAGGTGAAACAACAAAAATACCAGAGTGTTACAGGCGCCATGAGTGTTGAGCTAAATGGTCAGGAATATACTTTGGAGCAAGCCTCGATCTTTATCAAAGATTTAAACCGCGAGGTACGCGAAAATGCATGGAAAACGATCCAACAACGCCGCCTGGTTGATAAAGATAATTTAAACATCTTGTTTGATGAGCTGATTAAACTGCGCAATCAGGTTGCTTTGAATGCGGGTTTTGAAAACTACCGCGATTACATGTTTCAGGCTTTGGGCCGTTTCGATTATACCCCACAAGACTGTTACGATTTTGCCAATGCTATTGAAAAAGAAATCGTACCGATTTTAAAAGAGCAGGCTGAAAAACGCCGTGAAGCTTTAGGACTAGATGTATTAAAGCCTTGGGATTTAGAAGTAAGCATTAGTGGCAAACCAGCCTTGAAGCCTTTTAATAACGGCGAAGAACTGATTGATAAAAGTATTGCCTGCTTTAATGCCATTGATGAAAAGTTAGGCTCAAAATTGGCAACCATGAAAGCCAATAACCTTTTTGATGTAGAGAGCAGAAAAGGTAAAGCGCCGGGTGGTTACAATTACCCATTGGCCGAAACCGGAGCCCCGTTTATCTTCATGAATTCGGCAAATTCGTTGCGCGATTTAACCACAATGGTTCACGAAGGCGGGCATGCGGTACATACTTTTTTAACCGCAGATTTAGAATTAAACGATTTTAAACATTGCCCTTCTGAAGTTGCAGAACTCGCATCGATGAGTATGGAATTGATCTCTATGGATAACTGGGATGTTTATTTCGACAATGAAGAAGATTTAAACCGTGCTAAAAAAGAACAGTTGGCTGATGTTTTGAAAACTTTACCATGGGTTGCCGTAATTGATCAGTTTCAGCACTGGATTTACACCAACCCTGACCATACTGCGGCTGACCGTGAAGAAACTTTTAAGCAGATTTTTAACCGTTTTGGCGCTGGTTTTGCCGATTGGACAGATTTAGAACAACAATTTGGAAATGGCTGGCAAAAACAACTGCATTTATTCGAAGTTCCTTTTTATTACATAGAGTATGCAATTGCTCAGTTAGGTGCCATTGCCGTTTGGAAAAACTATAAAGAAAATCCAGAAAAGGCTTTGGAGCAGTATTTGGCTGCACTTTCATTAGGTTATACCAAACCAATGAACGAAATATATGAAACCGCAGGAATTAAATTTGATTTCAGCGCAGAATATGTAAAAGAACTGGCAAGTTTTGTAAAAACAGAACTGGATAAACTGGGATAAGGCAGAAGGTTTTGAGGTAAGGCTTTTTCACCTTAAAGTGATAAATTAGAGGTCGTGGTATTTGCCACGACTTTTTCGTTTTTATGAAACACAGATAAAGTTTTTATGAACCACAGATAAAAAGGATAAACACAGATTAATACTATTACTGGTCTTGGCGAGACGCTAAAACCGAAGTTTAATTCTTTATCGCTGGGGATGGATGTTGTAAAGGCTCTTCGACTCGCTCAGCGTGACAACTCAAGGAGAATTACCAACTGTCCTTAGCATATTGTTAAGCATTTTTTTGCCACGGAAACACAGAGGGCACGGAAACTAAATAGGCGTACACAGCTGCCATTTATCCCGCATTTTTCGGTGATCATACCCAATGTTTTGTCTGCTGTACCCAAAAAATAGGCCCGATGGATTGAAAATCCCTTTTGGGTATTGGATTCATTGTTTCATCAACTATTTCCCAAAAGGATTGTAACAAACAGCAGGACAGAGCCCTGGCTATGAAATACAGACACTATTCTTCAAAAAAATCTTATCTGGTCTTAGCACCTCACTAAGCATTTTTTTGCCACGGAAGCACAGCGGGCACGGAATTAAGCGAGAATTCAGAACCTTAGTTCTTTCCAAGGAAACACAAAAATACAGACACAGTAAAAGACGCCGACTCCGCTCAGCATAATAACCCAAGGGAGAATTAGCTAAAAGGAATGTGATTATAACGAGCTTCTAAATTTTAGGTACTACCAAATGAATAATAACCATCTTATGTAAAAAAATGTTAATTGGGTTAAACATTGTTAAAAAGGGAGATTTATGCACCTAATAATTTAGTTTCGTTTTAATTCCTAATCAGATAAAAGGAAAACTAATCATCAGATCCCTAGCTAACAATGAAACCATTCGCTCCATTCTTCATCATACTTACTTTATTTTGTGTCAACCCACTTTATGCACAGAAGGCAAAAAACCACATTACCGGAACGGTTATCGATAAGAATAACACAAAAATTTCGGCTACGCTCAAATTTAAAAGTACGCTAGATTCTTCCATTATCAAAACTGTGACAACTAACGAACAAGGAAGTTTTACATTGGATAATTTCCCAGCGGGTAAGTTTACAGTAGAAGTTAAATCACTTGGTTATAAAACCATTTTAGAAACAGTAGCGCTAAAACCAAACAAAACCAGTATCGATTTAAGTTTTACACTACAACCAGATATAAATGAACTGGAAAGTGTTGTGATTGCCGGCCGCAAGCCTTTAATAGAACGCTACAACAATAAAACAGTGATAAACGTAGAGAACAGTATTGTTTCAACCGGAAATACTGCACTCGAAGTGCTTGCTAAAATGCCCGGTGTATCGGTTAATCAGGATGGGATAATCAGTATCAGAGGTAGGTCTGGTGTCAATGTGCTTATTGATGGAAAATCGACTTATTTATCTGCTGAACAATTGGCTGCCAGATTGAAATCATTAAACAGTAACGAGATAAAAGCGATAGAACTGATTACTAAGCCCTCGTCCAAATATGATGCTGAAGGAAATGCAGGCCTACTCAATATCAAGCTAAAAAAGAATGCTAACTATGGCACAAACGGAAACATAGATTTAGGTTTCGGATACGGCAAGAATCCAAAAAGCGATGCCGGGATATCCATTAACCATCGAAACAGAAACCTTAATATTTTTGGCAGCTTCGCCAATAACAACAATAAAGCCGCTGAAAACCTAGACATTTTGAGGGTAGTAAATGGCAGGGATCAAAGTACTTATTTCCATCAATCGAATACACAGACTAGATCCACACATAACAACAATTACAAAGCTGGGATTGATTATTTCATCAACGACAAAAACACTTTAGGTTTCTTAACCACGGGATACTTCAATAATGGCCACGATCTATCTAATGGTGTTACCGCTATTGGACAAAGTTTTACAAAGGTTGATTCTTCTATTCTTGCCGATAACCCAGCAAAGAATAAATATCGCAATCAGGCTTACAACCTCAATTACAAAAGTGTGATGGATACTTTAGGTCAGGAACTTTCTATCGATTTAGATTATGCCAAATACCACAGTGAGGAAAATACCATTTATCAAAATTCTTTTTTCGATCAAAATGGCTTGAGCTATAAATCGCCAGCCATCTTTCGAAATGCCACCCCATCTTTTATCACAATCAAAGCTGCAAAAATTGATTATTCACTTCCCCTTAGTGCAGCAACTAAATTAGACGCTGGCCTAAAAAGCAGTTGGGTGAGTACAGATAATGATTTTCAGTTCGAAAACCTAATTGGAACAGATTGGAAGAATGATGCGGGCAGAAGCAACCGTTTTGTTTACGACGAAAACATCAATGCTGCTTATGCTACCCTTAAGCACGAATTTAAATCGACCAGTATTGAAATTGGTCTACGAACGGAACAAACTAACTCAAAAGGCAATTCCATTAACGATAACAAGATTTTAAAGCGCAGTTACTTTGATTTTTTTCCAAGTTTTAACATCAATCAAACTTTATCCCCGAACAACGAGATCGGTTTTTCATACAGCAGAAGAATAGATCGTCCCGATTATAAATCGCTTAATCCCTTTGTTTATTTTGTTGATTTATACACTTTTAGTCAGGGGAATCCTTTTCTTAACCCACAGTACACCAATGCCTTTCAACTCTCGTATAATTATAAAAAAACATTAAATATTTCCTTTGGGTATAGCATCACCAATAACCTGATTATTGATGTTCTGCTGCCAGATAACGAGAAGAAAACACTGTACCAAACGGTACAAAACCTCGATAAACAATATGCCTACGATCTGACAATCGGCTACCCTACTACCATTACCAAATTCTGGAGCATGGACAATACGCTTACCAGCACCTATAACCAGATTAAGGCCGCTAATTTAGGTAACAGTGTTTATGATCGGAAAAAAGTGAATTTTATGATCAATAGCAGTCACACTTTTACCCTGAGCCCGTCAACATCAGCCGAACTTTCAGGAGAATATGCCTCTTCTCAGATTTATGGCACTTATGCGATTAAACCTTATTATGGGATAGATTTTGGGATCAAAAAATCATTCCTTAATAAAAAATTCAATATTAAACTTGCGGCCAATGACGTTTTCGATACCAGAAAAGCAAGAATCAGCAGCGCCCTTTCCGGGCTAGATTACAACCTTAGCCAAAAACAAGAAAGCAGGGTTTACCGGCTCAGTTTAAATTACATTTTTGGCAGCAGCAATATTAAGGGCACCCGAGCGCGAAAAACCAGCGTAACTGATGAACAAGGCCGAATCAAATAATAAATTACACCTCCTCTTTTTTTCGAAGCCTAAGAATAATAAACATCACTAAAACCGATATTAAGATCATGACCAGATAGCTATAACTTAAGTTACGTTCATCTTTGGCAGGGATCAGATTTACAATGCCATAACTCAAAAAAGAAACAATCACATAGGTAATCCCTCCCGTTAAGCCACCTGCAATTCCTGCATTTTTGGGGAATTTGCTCAAACAGAAAGTAAAATAATTATTAAAGGTAAAGCCTGCTCCTACATGGATTAAAAATGCAAAGAAAATTAACGACCAGAGGTTAGAAACAAAATTTAAGCTTATAATCATCAGGACTACAAATGCTACCTGAAACAGCGAGTTGATCATTAATCGTTTAAAGAAAGGTCGGTTAATAGTGGCCTTGCCAATAAAGCCCCCTACCATCCAGGCGAAACCTAAAAACAGGGAACTATAACCCGCAATAACCGGAGAAAATTTAAAATGGTGCTCAATAATAAACGGACCGGTCATGTTGTAAACCATCACCATACAATAAGCTAAACCCAACATCACGATACCTAAGGTAAAGCTTGTTGTTTTAATCATTTTGATATAAATACCTGTTATCTCTTTCAGTTGAAAATCGGTAAAATGTTTTAATGTTTCGCCACTGAACAACAACTCCAGTACGGCAAAAACAAGTGCAAAACCAGCCAAGAAATAGAAATTAGATTCCCAACCAAATACTGTTTGCAGATAACCACCAATAAAAGGCGCTACAATTGGTCCGGTAGACCAGATGATGGAAAACAGACTAAGATAATGTTTTAGCTGATCGCCTTCGAAGAGATCGACAAAGTAAGCTCGTTTGGCCACTACAATTGCGCCTACAGTAAGACCATGGATAATACGCATTAAATAAATAAGGTAAATGTTATGGGTAGTTGCAATGATGATACTTGCTGCAGCGAAAATTAATAATGCGGATAAACAGATTTTATATCTTCCAAAACTATCGAGCACACTACCGATAAAAAGTTGTGCAACCCCATAACTAATTAGAAAAATGCTGAGTGTAAGTTGAACCTGAACATTACTCACCTGCATTTCGCCAGCCATGGTAGGTAATGAGGGGATATAAATATCGGTAGCAAAACCCGACAATGGAATTAAGGCAAAGGCCAGTAAAGTAGCCAAACCCTGGTGACGTTCTTTAATGTATTTTATTTGTGCTATATCTGCATTCATAATTGGTACTGTAATGATATATAAATATTCCAATCAAACAAGACATATATTGTTTTATGCACCTTACTGATTATTGACAACAAAATTAACTGTTTCACTTATCCTAAAATTATGCGAATCAAACAAAGGATTATTCAAGCCAAATAATTGCATTTTTTTACTTTCATCTAATAATTGCCAGTGTTTTTGATAACATTTTGCCTACTAGAGCGTGGTGTATTGAAAATTATATCCTGCTTTAAACGTTTTTAACCAAACTTTTTATAAGTTTGAGGAAACAAGCAAACAAAAGATGTTCGAAAAGCTATTCAGAAAAAAATCTATTTCCAAGATATTACAAGATGCGGCAAAAGGCTATGGCGACCATGAAAATACATTACATAAAACACTCGGAGTACGCGATTTAACAGCTTTTGGAATTGCAGCAATTATTGGAGCAGGAATTTTTAGTACGATTGGCAAGGCAAGTGCAGATGGCGGTCCGGCGGTAATCTTTTTATTTATTTTTACGGCAGTAGCCTGTAGTTTTGCGGCCTTTGCTTATGCAGAATTTGCATCTATGGTACCTGTTTCTGGCAGTGCTTACACCTATTCTTATGTAGCTTTCGGCGAGCTGGTTGCCTGGATTATCGGTTGGTCACTCATTATGGAATATTCCATCGGTAACATTACGGTAGCCATATCCTGGTCTGATTACTTTACTGGACTACTCTCCACCATAAAAATACCTCCCCTCGGCATAGATGGTATCCATGTACCCGATTGGATGACAATGGACTACTTAAGTGCTTATAATGGACATAAACATGCCGAAGCGCTTTTGGCGGCCGGCAAAAACCTGGCAGATTTAGATACGGCTACAGCCTTGGCCAATAATGCATGGCTTACCGCCCCAACAATCGGTAGTTTTCACCTTGTTGCAGATATTCCTGCTTTAGGTATTATCATTTTAATTACCTGGTTAATTTACCGTGGTATGAAAGAAAGTCGCAATGCCAGCAACGCAATGGTAGTGGTTAAACTGGCGGTAATTCTTTTGGTATTGGCAGTAGGTATATTTTATGTAGATACCAAAAACTGGGATCCATTTGCTCCGAACGGTGTATCTGGAGTTTTAAAGGGCGTTTCGGCAGTATTTTTTGCTTATATCGGTTTCGATGCCATTTCTACAACGGCAGAAGAATGTAAGAATCCACAACGCGATTTACCGCGCGGAATGATGTGGGCGATTATTATATGTACCATCCTTTATGTGGCTATTGCACTGGTTTTAACAGGTATTGTTAAATCAGATACCTTAGCCGTTGGCGATCCGTTGGCATTCGTTTTTGATCAGATTAATTTAAAATTAATGAGTGGCATTATTGCCGTAAGTGCGGTATTTGCCATGGCCAGTGTACTTTTGGTTTTCCAAATGGGACAACCGCGTATCTGGATGAGCATGAGCAGAGATGGCTTATTACCAAAATCTTTTTCGAAAATTCACCCTAAATACAAAACACCTTCGTTTGCAACCATTGTGGTAGGCTTTGTAGTGGCTGTACCATCGCTGTTTATGAATCTTACTATCGTTACCGATCTCTGTTCTATCGGAACACTTTTCGCTTTCGTACTGGTTTGCGCAGGGGTTTTAGTATTACAGAACAGGCCTGATGTACAGCGTGGAAAATTCAAGATACCTTATGTAAACAGTAAGTTTATCGTACCTGTTGTTTTAATTGCGACTATAATTTTTGCATTCTCAAAATATGGGAAAGAAACCAAAGCTTTCTTTTTCAACTCCCCTAAAACAATCCAAACAGTAACTTTTGTTACTTCTCTAAGTGGCGATGAATTGAAAATTGTTAAAGCGGAAATTGTTAAAAATGCTGCGCCACAAATTGTATTGGCCGAAAAAGTAGATGCAGAATCCTATTTAAGTGCATTACCCGCCGATCGTTACGAACAGTTTATTTCAGCTTCAAAAGTACCTGTAGAAAAGAAATATGAAAGCGGTTGGGGGTTATTTAAACACAAAATTCCAATGTGGATTTTCCTGATCATCTGTGTGGTGATTACCTACTATTGCATCACCAAAAACTTATCGTTAATTCCGGTTTTAGGATTGATCAGCTGTTTGTACATGATGTGCGAACTTGGTATTTCGAACTGGATCGGTTTCGGCATCTGGCTGGTAATTGGCCTCGTGGTTTATTTTGCCTATGGTTACAGGCATAGTAAATTGGCGAAAATTGATAGTTAATTATAAATGAAATATAATCCTTTAATACATCATCGAAGATCGATCAGGTTAAAGGATTACGATTATGCAAAAGCAGGAGCCTATTTTATCACAATCTGCTGTGAAGATAGGCTTCATAGATTTGGAAAGGTTTCAGACAATAAAATGATCTTAAACGAATCTGGAACTATCGCTTACAATGAATGGATAAATTTATCAGATAGATTTCCAAATTTCGAACTTGATGTTTTTCAGATCATGCCAAATCATATGCACGGCATAATAGTATTATCAGATATTTCTTCTTTTTCTACTGCTGCCGGGGCATATAAATCAATTGTTTCTAATGCGTGCCTGCAACTATTCAAATCGCACGATAAAACAATGGGAAAGCTATGGCAAAGGAACTAGTATGAACACATTATCCGCGATGAAAGAGCATACAATAACATCTCGAACTATATTATAGATAATCCCAGTAAGTGGGGCGAAGACAAATTCCATCTATAAAACAAAAAATCCCCTTTCTTTAACAGAAAGAGGATTCAATTTATTTCTTCTTTATAAAGGCCAGCGCAGTAATCATCACCAACCCCAATCCAGATGCAATCATATAATTATTGGCATGATCGAAATGGTACAGTTTAGCTATGGGTCCAGCTATAAATAAACTCGCTCCGAGTATTAAAATCGCAGTTCTCATCAGTTAAACCGGCAACCTGTTCAATTCAATATCATCTGGTGTAACGAAAATCAATGGAACTTTCTCTACATCAACATAACTGCTATCCAGGCCAAAACTCCGCTCTTCTGATAAACTTAATTTTTTAAGGATAAAGTAGTAATCCATAATCTGTCTTTCGTAGAAACTCAACTTGGTGAACTTAGATAAATGTTTTTCTAAAAGAACAAACCTGAAATCGCCGGCAATTTTATGTTTATTTAACGAAGTGTACTGACTGGTAATATCGATTTCTCCATTCTTCACTAGCTCTTCAACCACTTTACGGTACAACAAATTTACACGTTGCTCAATCCTGAAACCTAATCTAAAATCAATCCTGATCAGTTTTCCCGGGATCAGGAATTCAACTTTATAATCTAAGGTATAAGGCTCGTCCATTACATCAACATGCACCAACCAGTATACATCGGCACGTTTTGGTTCCTTTTGTATAATGGAATAAATAATTTTCGATTCAATCTCCGTTTTAAAGTTCGCACTGGTTAAATAAACCAGTTGAGACGAGTATTTCGGAACCGATTCATCTCCGCTCAGTTCAGTTAAAATCTCATAATAATCCTCAATTTCGACATATTTAACAAAGCGGTTTTTGATTTTTCGGGCCACAAACCAACTCCACATCACTGTAAACAATAACGAACCAATTAACACGGTTACCCAACCGCCATGTAAGAATTTGGTTAAATTACTGATCAAAAATGTGCCTTCAATAATTACATAGGTAAAAAAGAATATCGCAACTAAATATTTCGGAAAACGCCTGCTTCTCAAATAAAAACTAACCAGAATGGTGGTCATTAACATGGCTATTGTGATCGATAAACCATAGGCTGCATCCATTTTCTCTGCCTTTTGAAACAACAGCACAATACCACAGCAACCAATCCATAACATCCAGTTAATAGAGGGAACGTATAACTGTCCCTTAGAAACCGATGGATAAACAATTTTAATTTTAGGCCAAAGGTTTAAACGTACAGCTTCAGCAATTAAGGTAAAAGACCCACTGATTAAAGCTTGACTCGCAATTACTGCAGCCATAGTAGCCAGTATCACCATCGGAATCTGAAACTGATCAGGAACGATCTGGAAAAATGGATTCATTTTTGCGCCTGGAACATAACTTCTGCTGTTCTGCAAAATCCAAACACCCTGCCCTAAATAGTTTAGAATAAGGGTTAATTTCACGAAAATCCAGCTGGTTCTGATGTTATTTCTACCACAGTGACCTAAGTCAGAATATAAGGCCTCAGCCCCTGTTGTACATAAAAATACACCACCAAGAATTAAAAACGCAAGTTTATTGGTAACCAGTAAGTGAATGGCGTAATAAGGGTTAAATGCCTTTAGGATAGTGAAATCTTTAACAATAAAGGACATACCCAATACACCCAAAACAGCAAACCAAACAAACATTACGGGCCCAAAAAGTTTTCCAACCAAGTTGGTTCCAAATTGCTGAATAATAAACAGAACTGTTAAAATGCTTAATACAATGGGAATAACCGGCACATCAAACTTACTGGTTAAACCTTCAATTGCTGAAGTAACCGTAATACTTGGCGTAATAATTCCATCGGCGAGTAATGCGCAACCTCCTACCACAGCCGGAACCACCAGCCACTTCGCCTTTTTCCGAACCAATGAAAATAAAGAGAAAATACCACCCTCACCTTTATTGTCGGCCCTTAAGGTAATAATAACATATTTAATGGTGGTTTGTAGTGTTAGGGTCCATATAATGCATGATAATACACCAAGAACATTTGTGGGATTAATATCCTGTTTACCGCCTAAAATGGTTGTAAAAATTGCATTTAAGGTATATAATGGAGATGTACCAATGTCACCGAACACAATTCCTAAACTAATTAGAACCCCGCCGGCGGTTAACGCGTTGACATTTTTATGATTTGACACTTCGTTGATTATTTTTTGCGAGCAAAAGTAAACTAACTATAACAATTTAACAACCAAATTATTGTGTATTTTTAACACTATGAAATTTAAATTTTATTGTTAAATTGTGTTAAATTATGGGTTTTAAACAAAATGTTTAATTTCTTTGTTTTAAATTAATACATTTGCTATACCAATTTGATGAAACTCTACGCTAAGATAACGTTCCTCACAAAACTTGCATGCACATTGTGCATTGTCTTAGTGTGCGGCGTAAATTCTTGGGCGCAACAAGCTGATAGTATTCGCATTAGTTTAAAAAACAGAACAAAAAAAGTAAGCAGAATTCCTGAAATTAAAGCCAACATTACGCCTTATAAACCACTTTATATGACAGTTGGCGGCTCTGGAATGTTCAATACTTACTCCACAACTCCAAAAAATACAACGGTTGTAGCAAAAGATAAATTGTTAACCATCGTAAAAATATATCCAAATCCTGTAGAAGATCAATTAAATATTATCTTATCTATCGGAAAAGATGGCACACAGACTACGATCAAAATCATCGATTTATTGGGAAATGAAGTGGCAACACTTTCAAATGAACGCTTAAATGCTGGTGAGCAGACTAAAAGCTTCGTTATTCCAAACAGGATTAATCCTGGTATTTACTTTTTGAGGGTTATTGCCGGTTCTGAAAGCCAGGTAAAACGGATCTCAGTTTTATAACACCATTTTCTTTTCTATTTTTGATTGATGTGGATTTTATTCCCATCAATTTTATCATATTTCATAGTTTTAAGAATGAAAATCATCGCCATTGGCAGAAATTATGCCGAACATGCAAAAGAACTGAACAATCCGGTTCCAACTACACCCGTAATTTTTCTGAAACCTGATACAGCTGTTTTGAAGGACAATAAGCCTTTTTACCTGCCTGATTTTTCTGATGATGTACATTACGAATTAGAAGTGGTATTAAAGATCTGTAAAGAGGGAAAACACATCGCAGAAAAATTCGCAGCTAATTATTACGATGAAGTGGGATTAGGCATCGATTTTACCGCTCGTGATATCCAGAGCAAACACAAAGAAAAAGGATTGCCCTGGGAACTTGCCAAAGCTTTTGATAATTCGGCACCTATCAGTATCTTTCATCCTAAAAGTGATTTTGAAGATCTTTACAACTTAAATTTTGAGTTGAAAGTAAATGGAGAAAGCCGCCAGGTAGGCCATACTAAAGATTTGTTATTCTCGTTCGAGAAGATAATCAGCTTTGTTTCTCAATATATTACTTTAAAAAAAGGCGATTTAATTTTTACCGGAACACCTCAGGGCGTCGGAAAAACAAATAAAGGTGATAAACTGGAAGCCTGGTTAGAAGGAAAGCAACTTTTAAATTTTGATGTAAAGTAACGAATGATTAAAAACCCGATCCAGTACAAGTTAAAATTTTTCATTTCAATCTGCCTTTTATTTGCTTCAACTTTTGCTCAGGCGCAACAGATTTACAGTACGAATAAATACCCCATTACAGATTTCAGACAACCTTTGGATATTAGCCCTCCTGCCCTTGCTGGATCTTTTGGCGAAATCCGCGGCAATCACTTCCACTCTGGAATTGATTTCAGGACCAACCAACGCGAAGGTTACCCTGTCTATGCCGTTGCAGATGGATATATTTCGAGGTTAAGGGTTCAGAACAGTGGTTTCGGACAGGCACTGTACATCAACCACCCTAATGGTTTCACTACCGTATATGGCCACCTTCAACGGTTTGCTCCCAAAATTGCAACTATTGTTAAAAACCTTGAATACGAAAAAAAATCATTTGAGATTGATGAGTTTCTCGATGCCACATTAATTCCGGTACATAAAGGCGAGATTATTGCCTGGTCTGGTAACCGTGGTAGTTCTGGCGGTCCGCATCTGCATTTCGAAATCAGAGATACCAAAACAGAAGAGACCATAAATCCTCAGTTTTTCGGAATCATCATACCCGATAATATTCCACCTGTTATTCATGGTTTGTATGTATACCGTTTAAATGGCAAAACCTTTAACGAAAATACACCTAAACAAGCCATCGGCATTAGTGGAGCAAATGGCAATTATAAAACCACTGCCCCCATCAGCTTAACTGGCGAGGTTGGCTTCGGCATCGTGGTAACCGATCGGCATAATGGTTTATCGGGCACCAACGGGGTATACTCGATCCAACTGGAGGTTGATGGAAAGAAAATATATACTTCTGCCCTTGAACGCTTTGCGTTTGAAGACAGTAAGGCCATCAACTCGCACATCGATTACCCAACTTATTTAAATACCAAAAGAAGTATTCAGAAAAGTTTTGTTGAACCTGGTAACCCTTTAAAAATTTATAGTGGTTTAATCAATAGCGGTAAAATTAATTTTAACGACGGTGCTTCGCATCAAGTGCGTTACACCATAACCGATTCGAAAGGGAACTCGTCTGTTCTACCTTTTACCGTTAATGCAGGTTCAGCACCCATTGCAGCGCCGGTTATTCCCGCCGGAATAATTTATCCGTATAATAAGGTGAATGAATTTAATACCGATGATATTAAAGTGGTTTTCCCACGCGGAACATTGTACAGCGATTTAAATTTCACTTATAAGAAGTTGCCTAAACCAACGGGAAATGCCTGGTCTGCCGTACATCAGATTCACAATAGGTACACACCGCTGCATATCGGTTTCGATATCTCGATCAAGGCTGATAACCTTCCGGAAAACTTAAGAAGCAAAGCCATAATTGTAAACAGCAACGGTTCATCTCAGGGCGGTTTTTTTGAGAATGGCTATGTTAAGGCTACTCCGAAAAACTTCGGCAGTTTTTATATCGCTACTGATACCCTTGCGCCAAGGATAGTACCTGTAAATATTGCTGAGGGGAAAAACATGGCTGGTTTATCTAAAATATTTTTCAGGATCAGTGATAATTTATCAGGGATAAAGAGTTTTAATGGCTATATCGATGGCAAATGGGCATTAATGGAATTTGACACCAAAACAGCAACACTTTGGCACAGTTTTGACGAAAGAACAGCTTCAGGAAGGCATTCATTAGAATTAATAGTAGTGGATATGAAAGAGAACACCAGAAAATACACAGTTACATTCTTTAAATAGGAACAGGATTTTCAAGATTAAGAATTTTATGATTGAGTTGCCATCAAACCCATAATTTATACTAAGAAATGTCATCTTTTAACATAAATTGAACAGTATAATAAGTTAAACTGTTTAAATTGCAGACATGATTTAACAGTTTATCATTCAAAATTCAATCAATTAATTACACTTCATCGTTAAAGCATTCAAAATTCAATCATTATACATATGGCAGCGTTAAAAGAAGGTGATCAGGCACCGGCAATTACATCAAAAGATCAAAACGGCATTGAAGTTTCTTTAAGCGATTATCAAGGCAAAACGGTTGTTCTTTATTTTTACCCTAAAGATGATACACCAGGCTGTACTGCCGAAGCTTGCGATTTCAGGGATAACTATCAGGGCTTACAGGCAAAAGGCATTGTGGTTTTAGGTGTTAGCGTTGATGATGAAAAATCGCACCAGAAGTTTGTCACCAAGCATAACTTACCATTTACCCTGCTTGCTGATACCGACCAGAAAATTGTAAACGACTATGGCGTTTGGGCAGAAAAAAATATGTACGGCAAAAAGTACATGGGTACGGTACGCACCACTTTCATTATAGATGGTAATGGAAAAATTACCCACATCATCAAAAAAGTTGACACAAAAAACTCAACACAACAAGTACTCGATTTAATTAATAACTAATTATGATATAGCAGGTAAAATATTACCTTTGCTATGTAACAACAACCTCTTATTTTAATGAAACATACAATTAAAGAGCTAGAAGATATTGCCTCTCAAATTAGAAGAGATATCGTAAGAATGGTTCACGGATGTCAATCAGGTCACCCAGGCGCTTCGCTTGGTTGTACAGATTTTTTTACAGCTTTATATTTTGAAGTATTGAACCACAAAACAGACTTCACAATGGAAGGTGCTGGCGAAGATCTTTTCTTCCTATCAAACGGACACATTTCTCCGGTATGGTACAGTACATTGGCTCATGCTGGTTATTTCGATAAAAGTGAACTGGCGACTTTCCGTAAACTAGATTCTAGATTACAAGGTCACCCTACTACCCATGAGCATTTACCAGGTATCCGTATTGCTTCGGGCTCATTAGGTCAGGGCTTATCAGTTGCCATTGGTGCAGCATTGGCTAAAAAGTTAAATGGTGATAAATCTCACATTTTCGCTTTATTGGGTGATGGAGAATTACAGGAAGGGCAAAACTGGGAAGCAGCAATGTTCGCCCCTTTTAATAAAGTAGATCATTTAATTGCATCTGTTGATTATAACGGACAGCAAATTGATGGTCCTACAAGTAAAGTTCTTGCCTTGGATGATTTACAAGCTAAATTCGAAGCTTTTGGCTGGCATGTAATCAATACCGATGGTAACGATATGCAAGCAATCGTTGAAGGTTTGCATTATGCTAAAACACTAACCGGAAAAGGTAAACCAATTCTAAATTTAATGAGTACTCAAATGGGTGCAGGTGTAGATTATATGATGGGTACACATAAATGGCATGGTACTGCGCCTAATGATGAGCAGTTGGCAGCGGCGTTAGCGCAATTACCAGAAACTTTAGGAGACTATTAAACTAGATTTGAGACAACAGATATGAGATTTGAGACGAATTGTCGCCTGATCTCACATCTAAAATCTCACATCTCATAGCTAAAAAACAATGAAAAAATATACATATACAGAAAAAAAAGATACACGTTCGGGTTTTGGAGCTGGTTTACATGAGGCTGGAAAGAAAAACGAAAATGTGGTTGCCTTATGTGCCGATTTAGTTGGATCGCTTAAAATGGATGCTTTTATTAAAGATTTTCCTGAGCGTTTTACACAGGTTGGTATTGCAGAAGCAAACATGATCGGTATTGCAGCAGGCATGACTATTGGTGGTAAAATTCCCTTTACAGGTACTTTTGCCAACTTTTCTACAGGCCGCGTTTACGACCAGATCCGCCAATCAGTAGCTTATTCTAATAAAAACGTTAAAATCTGTGCATCTCATGCAGGTTTAACTTTAGGTGAAGATGGCGCAACCCACCAAATTTTAGAAGATATTGGCTTAATGAAAATGTTGCCAGGAATGGTAGTAATCAATCCATGCGATTACAACCAGACTAAAGCAGCAACTATGGCCATTGCAGAATACGAAGGTCCGGTTTATTTACGTTTTGGCCGTCCGGTAATCCCTGTATTTACAGATCCAGATCAAAAATTTGAGATCGGTAAAGCATGGATGGTTAACGAAGGAACAGATGTTACCATTATTGCTACAGGCCATATGGTTTGGAAAGCAATCGAAGCTGGTGAAAAATTAGCTGAATTGGGTATCGATGCCGAAATTATCAATATCCACACCATTAAACCTTTAGATGACGAAGCCATCTTAAAATCAGTTAAAAAAACTGGTTGTGTAGTTACCTGCGAAGAGCATAATAAGTTTGGTGGCTTAGGCGAAAGTGTAGCACGTTTGTTAACGACCGAATTGCCAACACCACAAGAGTTTGTAGCCACTAACGATACTTTTGGCGAAAGCGGAACACCAGATCAATTAATGTCTAAATATGGCTTAGATGCCGTAAACATTGTTGAAGCTGTTCAAAAAGTAATTGGCAGAAAAAAATAGATGTGAGAAATTAGATGTGAGATTTGAGACGTTGAGTCTACTGAATCTCACATCTCATATCTCGTATCTCACATCTAAAAAATACAATGAAACAAGTTGAAGATTCAGAAATTCTTTCCATGTTCGCTGTTGAGCGCACGCGTAATGAAGCCTTTAACCTGTTGCTAAAAAAATACCAGCAAAAAATATACTGGCACATCCGCAGACTGGTTTTAAATCACGATGATTGCGACGATCTTTTACAAGAAGTATTTGTTAAAGTTTGGAAAAACCTCGATAAGTTTAGGAGCGATTCTCAGCTTTATACCTGGATTTACCGTATTGCCACCAACGAATCCATCACTTTCTTAAACAAGCAAAAACAGCGGAACAATACGCCTTTAGATGAAGTATCATCCGAGCTTGCCGACAACTTAGTTGCCTCCTCTTATTTTAATGGCGATAAACTTGAGCTTAAACTGCAGAAAGCAATCCTTACCCTGCCTGAAAAACAACGGATTATCTTCAACATGAAATATTTCGACGATATGAAATATGAAGAGATCTCGGAAGTGTTAGGCACCTCTGTAGGGGCTTTAAAAGCATCATTTCACATCGCTGCGAAAAAAATTGAAGCTTTTATCACAAATGATGAAATAGACTATTAAACCTTTTCACTTTAATTGTATCATATATCTGTGATGAACGAAAATATAGAAAATAACGATTGGATGAACGAAGCCCCAGCACTTGCGGCAATGGGGAAACGCAATCCTTTCTCCGTTCCTGATGGATATTTCGAAAATTGTGATGAGGCTATTATTTCTGCTGTCTTTTTGAATGGATTAAAACAGAAAACAAGTAACAATAATTTTGAAGTTCCGCAGAATTATTTTGAAGATTTAACGGAACGGATACAAACCCGGATTGCCCTCTCTGAAATGCCTAAGGCAGATCAGGCCTTTGCAGTACCCGAAAATTATTTCGACACCCTGCAAAGTAGAATTGCTGATCGGATTGCGACATCAGAACCTAAAAAGGAGGCCAAAGTTATTCCTTTATGGAGGCGCAACATTGTTAAATATGCAAGCGCGGCCTGTTTCTTATTAATGGCTTCGTTTGGTGTTTATTTTTACCAAAACGGCTCTACCAATGCGGTTCAGCAAGTACAATCTGCAGAAGCAATAAACGAACAGCTATTGTATGATATTGACGAAAGTACGATCATCGATCATTTAGAAGCGCAAAATAATACTACATCATCTAATATAAAAACGGCTTCTGCGTCAGATACAGAAATGGAAAACTATATCTTGAGTAATTTCTCATCAAGTGATTTATCTCAGGAACTAAATAATTGATATAATGAAGAATTTACTTTTTGTTGCTTTAATGTTTTTATTGCCCACTACCTTATTGGCACAAAAACCAAGGGGGGAAGAAATAGAATCACTTAAAATAGCTTTTTTCACTCAAAAACTGGATTTATCACCAGAAGAAGCTAAAATTTTCTGGCCGATATACAACGATATGCAGGCAGAACAAAATGCGCTGCGTAAAGAACGCATGCAGAAAATGATCTCTTTCAGAAAAACGACTGAAATAGATAACCTAACCGATGCACAGGTGCAAAGTTTAATTACCAGCGAATTCGACTTCAAGCAAAGAGACCTTAATCTTGATAAAAAATATTACAACAAACTTAAATCGGTATTGCCGATAAAAATTGTTGGAAAGTTTTACCGGGCGCAGGAAGGTTTTAAACGCGAGTTACTCAATAGATTTAAAGGCGGCCAAAGGCAATAAAGAAAAGACTTACAGTAATGTAGGTCTTTTTTGTTTTAAAGCACTCTTTCATTTCCGTACTTTTGTGCCATGCTTACCCAACGTCAGTTGTTTTTACAACACAATGCACAAACCTCTCCAGAGCCGCTTATGCTCGAATTTGTACGGGCTAAAGGGATTTACATTTACGATGCCCAAAACAAAAAACACATCGATCTTATTGCCGGTATCGGCGTAAGTAATGTTGGTCATTGCCATCCCGCCGTAGTGAAGGCCATTCAAGAGCAGGCAGAAACCTACATGCACCTCATGGTTTATGGCGAATATGTACAAACGCCCCAGGTAAATTTTGCAAAAGCCCTTGCCGATATTTTACCTGAAAGCTTAAGCTGCACCTACTTTTTAAACTCAGGAACCGAGGCTGTAGAAGGCGCCATGAAACTAGCTAAACGTTATACTGGACGTAAAGGATTTATTGCCTGCAAAAATGCTTACCATGGGAGTACGCAGGGTGCCGAAAGTTTAATGGAAAGCGATTTCTATTCCTCCGGCTACGGCCCGTTCTTGCCACATGTAAGTTTTATCGAACATAATAACATTGCTGATCTCGAAAAAATCACCTCAGAAATTGCTGCTGTTTTTATCGAACCCATTCAGGGTGAAGCCGGAATCAGGGTAGCCGATTTAAGCTACATGCAGGCTTTGCGGACAAAATGCACAGAAACCGGAACTTTGTTAATCTTCGACGAAATACAATCTGGTTTCGGCCGCAGCGGCAAGATGTTTGCTTTCGAGCATTATAATGTTGTACCCGATGTGCTGCTCCTGGCGAAAGGCATTGGTGGTGGAATGCCAATCGGGGCCTTTATCAGCTCATTGGAGATTATGTCGGTATTATCGCATACTCCAATTTTAGGACACATGACTACCTTTGGTGGTCACCCGGTCTGTTGTGCTGCTGGATTGGCTACCTTACGTACCTTGGTTGATGATCATATTGTTGATGAAGTAGAAGAAAAAGGACAATTGTTTAAACAGCTCCTTCAACATCCTGCCATCAAAGGAATAAGGGGAAAAGGTTTAATGTTGGCGGTTGAATTTGAAAATTTTGAGATCAATAAAAAAATCATTGATGCCTGCATTTTAGATGGTGTTTTATCAGACTGGTTTTTACATTGCAGCAATTCAATGCGCATTGCCCCTCCTTTAATTATAACCAAAGAAGAAATTGAAGAAGCTTGTGCGATCATCTTAAAAAATATTAACTTAGTTTTAGAGACTAAAGCATAAAGCTGAAAGGCTAAAGAACATTAACTAAATTAAAATGAACGTACTCATAGTTGAAGATGAAAAAAGCCTGGCACTTGAAATGGATGAATTCTTGAGCAAAGAAGGATTTATTGTAGAGCATGCCTGGAAAAAATCTTCTGCGGAAGAAAAAATATTTGTAAACAATTATGATTTCATTTTACTCGATTTAGGTTTACCAGATGGTGATGGTTTTGAAATTTTAAAACAGTTAAAAACCATGAAAGATCGTGATGATGCCGTAATTATCTTAACCGCCCGTAGTGCTGTAGATGACCGGATTAAGGGGCTTGATGAGGGCGCAGACGATTATTTGCCCAAACCATTTTCGCTAAATGAACTTTTAGCGCGTATGCATGCCATTACCCGTAGAAAACACAAGTTAGAGAAAAATGAGGTAAACATCCACGATTTTTTGCTCAATATCCAAAACAGGACCGTTTCTTTTGGCGAGGAAAGATTAAACCTTACCAAAAAGGAATTCGAAATATTTAACTATCTGGTATTGAACAAAAACCGCGTGGTATCGAGAATGAGTTTAACTGAACACGTTTGGGGTGATATTTTAGAAGTCAATTCTGATTCCAACTTTGTTGATGTTCATGTTAAAAACCTGCGAAAAAAACTTGCAGCAGTGAGTGTAACAGACTGGTTTGAAACCGTAAGGAGTATTGGCTATAGGATTAATTGCTAAAGAGTCGGGAAGTGGGAAGTTAAGCGTCGATCTTCCAATGAACCAATGACAATTGAACCCATGAACCATTAAACAAAATGAAGTTACAGGTAAAGTTTTCTTTATACAATGCAGTAACCAAAATTGCCATTATTCTGGTATTGGGGGCTATCATTCTATTTTCGTTGGATAAACTTGCTTACAACCAATTTGACAACCGTTTAATCAAAAAGAAAAACAAAATCATTAAAAACTTAAACGATAATGAGATCGATAGCCTTTTAAATAAGGAACAATCTTTTACCGATTACAATATTTTAAAGGAAGAATTTATTGTTTTAACAGATATTCCCGATAATCAGAAAGACTCTACAGCAAAGGTATTTACCGAAAAAAGAGAGATAGAGGGCGATATTGAAGTATACCGCATCTTAAACTATAAATTCTCTTATCATACAAACTGGTATAACCTGGAGATTGGAGAAACAATGACCGCCCTCCAATCCATTAAAAATTCGATCCGTTTTTACATGCTGATTGTGTTGGTTGCCGCCTTACTTATTACTTTGGTAGCAGATTTTACCTTCTCAAACTTTTTATTAAGGCCTTTTTATCTCATTATAGACAAAAAGATCAATCTGGTTGATGATCCCTCACATTACAATTACCAGAATATACCAACCACCACCAACGATTTTAAAATCCTTGATAATAGTATAAACTCTTTAATGCGTAAAATAAATACGCTTTTCGCCTTAGAAAAACAGTTTATTGCTAACGTTTCGCATGAGCTGCTTACTCCCATTTCAATTTTAAGTACGCGCTTCGAAAATATGCTTAACACACCACATATTCCGGTGGAGCACGAAAACAAAATCTACGCCTCTTTAAAAACCTTAAACCGTTTAAAGGTAATTATCAACAGCTTGTTACTCATTTCGAAGGTAGAAAACAATCAGTATCTGAAAACTGAAGAAATTAGCCTCAAACAGGAAATCGATGATATATATGAAGATCTTGAAGATCGAATTGCAGATAAAAATATCAGCTATAATGCCCACCTTTTAAAAGATTTTCACTTTACCGGAAATAAAGCACTGATACATACCCTTTTAATCAACATCATCAATAATGCAATAAAGTATAATATTGAGGGAGGTACCATTACCATAACAGATAAAACCGAAGCCGAAAAATATATCCTCACCATCAGCGATACCGGATTGGGTATGAGCACGGCACTGGTAGAAAATGCTTTCGATCGGTTTAAAAGGGGAAATACCGAAGAAAACGGCTTTGGCCTGGGGCTGGCCATTGTGCAAAGTATTGCCCGATTCCATAAAATAGAGATCGATATTAAATCTGAAGAACACAAAGGAACCAGCATTTCTTTATTTTTTTAAAATAAAACTTCCCTGATAACTTATCATATAGCTCATATATTTAGGATAGTTTAGTTCAGATCTAAGACCAGAACAGGTTACGAATCTTTTTGGCAGGGGCTTTGCGTAATAATAAAAAATCAATCCGATAAGAAAAGAATATATTTTATGAAAAACATCATCCCAATGCTAGGAGCAACCGCTTTATTACTGGCATCTTGCCAGGGCGGCACGGCAAAAAAAACACAGGCCAAAATCGATTCCACCATAGTAACCAATGCAACGGAAAGCCCCGACTCTATTCGGTGCTTCCAGTACATTAAAAACCGAGATACTTCCACCCTATCGTTAAAAACAGCGGATAATAAGGTAACAGGTACACTAGGTTATAATTTATATGAAAAAGATAAAAATGCAGGCACTATAGCCGGAAGTGTTAAAGGCGATACCATAATTGCTAACTATACTTTTCAGTCTGAAGGCAAAACATCAATTAGGGAAGTCGCTTTTTTGAAAAAAGGTGATCAGCTAACAGAGGGATTTGGCGATGTACAGGAAGTAAAAGGGGAAACCAAGTTCAAAGATCTAAGCAAACTAAAGTTTGATGGATCGATAACTTTCGACAAAATTGATTGTAAATAAATTCCGAAGAACCGTCATTCCCAACTTGATTGGGAACTTAATGTCTAACAAAAGTGCTTTAAGTTTCCCGCATACGCGAGAATGACGGTTTTCTATAACTTGAGCTCTACTTAGTTACTGCTTCCTTCGCTGCTTTCGTCCATTCTTCGCTTAACTTAAGCATATAATCAGAGTATTTTTGTATTTCATCTGGCTTTAGCTTACTGGCCCAGCCCGTTGCCTGATTTGCCCAAGCCTTGTATTTATCGCTTAATGCTTTAATTTCTGCAGCATTTTTACTTTTCACAGCTGCAACATATTCGTCTTTAAGTTTAGCATATTCAGCAAGCCCTTTGTTTACCTCTTCACTTGAGAAAGTTGGAACATCGGTTTTAACTGTTTCAGTTGTTTTTGTTGTTATTTTGGTAATGGTGTCTCCATTAGCCGAAATTTCACTAGAATCTTTGGTTGTTTCCGTTTTTTTAGTGCTTTCGCACGAAACCAATGTAGAAGCCAGTAAGCCGGCTGTAGCGATGGATAAGATGGTGTTTTTCATGATTAATTTGGTTTTAGTCCTGAACAGACGAAATATGATGCCAAATCATAAAAAATCCGATCAAATACTTAAATATTGTGACCGGACATCTTAATTATATTAAATATTGTTGTGCTATAAGTCTTCGAAGCGTTCCCAAAAACCATCAACAGGTAGCTTGGCAAATATATTTACAGGTTCTTTTTTAACCGGGTGTATAAACTGTAAACGGCGGGCATGTAAACAGATACTTCCTTTTCTGCTTCCGCGGGGATAGCCATATTTATTATCACCCATAATTGGGCATCCCATTGATGAGAGCTGAACCCTGATCTGGTGTGAACGTCCGGTTAAGGGATCTACCTCCAAGAGGTAATAATCGCCAACCTTCGCTTTCACTTTGTAAGAAAGCTCCGCACGCTGACTACCAGTAACCTCTGTATTGTAATAGGAAACCACATTTTTCTGCGGGTTTTTAACCAGCCAATGGATCAAAGTAGCCGACTCTTTCTCTGGCTTGTTCTTCACCACTGCCCAATAGGTTTTCTTTACTTCTCTATTTTTAAAAACGGCATTCATCCGTTCCAAAGCCTTACTCGTTTTGGCAAATAAGATTACGCCGCTCACCGGCCGATCTAAACGGTGTACTACACCTAAAAAAGCACCATTTGGCTTATTGTACTTTTTAGCGATATACTTTTTCACCTGTTCATCCAAAGGCTCGTCGCCGGTTTCATCAACCTGCACAATATCACCTGCCCTTTTATTAATGGCAATTAAATGATTGTCTTCAAAAAGAATGTCGTTATCGGTAATTGGCATCGGTTAGTTTATTGGTTCATCCGTCATTAGTTCATTTGACAAAGCAAATCGTCTATTGCGAAAGTTTATTGGTTAATTGTTTAAAGTGGGATGGTTTATCTGCGCTTGAAAAACTCCAAACTCAAAACGCCCAATTCCAAACTTAATACTGTTCTTTTTCGTTCGGAAAATCGTTTGCTTTTACATCACGAATGTACGATTGTGCTGCGCCCAAAATTTCATCGTATAAATTAATATACTGACGTAAAAAGCGTGGTTTAAACCCTTTTGTTAAGCCAATCATATCATTTACAACCAAAACCTGGCCGTCGCAGTCTTGCCCGGCACCAATACCAATAGTTGGGATATTCAAGCTTTCTGTAACTTCTTTACCTAATGCAGCAGGAATTTTTTCCAATACGATAGCAAAACAACCCGCAGCCTGTAAAGCCAAAACATCTGTTTTTAATTTATTTGCTTCTTCTTCTTCCTTAGCGCGAACCGTATATGTTCCGAATTTATAAATAGATTGAGGTGTTAAACCCAAATGTCCCATTACCGGTATTCCTGCTGTGATAATACGTTGAACCGATTCGATAATTTCTTCGCCGCCCTCCAATTTAACACCGTGGGCACCCGATTCTTTCATAATTCTTATTGCTGAGTTCAAAGCTTCCTTTGAATTTCCCTGATAAGAGCCAAAAGGTAAATCGACCACAACAAAAGCGCGTTTAACTGCCCTGATTACCGAGGCAGCATGGTAAATCATCTGATCTAGCGTAATGGGCAAAGTTGTTTCATGACCAGCCATTACATTAGAAGCCGAATCGCCTACAAGTAAAACGTCTAATCCTGCATCATCTAAAATGGTAGCCATCGAGTAATCGTAGGCCGTTAACATAGATATTTTTTCACCACGTTGCTTCATTTCCTGTAAAGTGTGCGTGGTGATGCGTTTGATTTCTTTATGTACCGACATGGGATTTGTTTTGTATTGCCAAAAGTATTGTTTTTTCTTTAAAAAGGTATAAGGTTCAAGGCATAAGGTTTAGGGTTGAACAACCTTACGCCCTACACCCTAAACCTTTCACCTTATTTCACTTTTCTCTTTACATTTCCAATCTAAAATTCTATCTTTGTACCCCGAAATGGAAGGGATATATTCATCTTTTTTTGCACCTAGCAAAAACGGCTTTAATGCCGAAAGCCATTCTTTTTTCAACTCTTTTTTAAATCAAAATCCATATTGTAATTACCATGACTAACTACACCAAGTTACCTGCGATTTTATTACTGGCCGATGGCACAGTTTTTTACGGCAAAGCGGCCGGAAAAATTGGCACCACTACTGGCGAAATTTGTTTTAATACCGGGATGACAGGTTACCAGGAAATTTTTACTGATCCAAGTTATTTTGGCCAGATAATGGTTACCACCAATGCGCATATTGGTAATTACGGTATCCACAAAGATGAAATCGAATCAGGTTCGATTAAAATTGCTGGTTTAGTGTGCAAAAATTACAACATCGTCTATAGCCGTAAAGAAGCAACGGAATCGATTCAGGATTATTTTCAGAACGACAACCTGGTTGCCATTTCTGATATCGACACTCGTGCATTGGTTCGCCACATTAGGGATAAAGGCGCAATGAATGCGATTATTTCTTCTGAGATTACTGATTTGGAAGAATTAAAACAAAAATTAGCAGAAGTACCTTCAATGGAAGGTTTAGAGCTTTCATCTAAAGTAAGTACAACGGAGCCTTATTTCTATGGTAACCCTGAAGCGAGCTTAAAAGTTGCAGCTTTAGATTTAGGTATCAAGAAAAACATTTTACGCAGTTTCGAAAACCGCGATATCTACGTTCAGGTTTTCCCGGCGAAAACTACTTTTGCCGAAATGGAAAAATTCAGCCCTGATGGTTATTTCATTTCTAATGGTCCTGGCGACCCATCAGTGATGCCTTACGCCGTAGAAACAATCAAAGATATTTTAGCGGTAAATAAACCAATGTTCGGGATTTGTTTAGGTCACCAGTTATTGGCCGAAGCTAATGGTATCGGCACTATGAAAATGTTTAACGGTCACCGTGGGTTAAACCATCCGGTAAAAAATATTATCAAAAACCACTGTGAAGTTACCTCACAAAACCACGGTTTTGGTGTAATTCCTGATGAGGTTAGAAGCTCTGATAAAGTAGAGATTACACACGTTAACTTAAACGATAAATCGATCGAGGGTATCCGAGTTAAAGGTAAAAAAGCATTTTCGGTTCAATATCACCCAGAGTCTTCACCGGGTCCACATGATTCTCGTTACTTATTCGACGATTTTGTTGATGTAATGAAGGGCGAATTAACCTGGTAAAATATAAGTCTTTTTATTAAAGCATTAAAACACTGCTCAATCCTATTGGCAGTGTTTTTTTTATTTAAATTAAAACATGTTGAAAAATCTTTTTATTGCGTGTATTGCTGTTTCATTGTGTTTGTTCAGCTCATGTATTTCCAGATTGTCGAGACCGGCAATCTCAGGCACAATATTAGATTATCAGAACAAACCTATTGTTGGCTGTAAGGTGGGTGAAACCATTACCGATGCAAATGGTAAATTTTACCTCAAAGAAATTCGCTATAATAAATTTTTCATACCCGAAATCTTTATGATGGAAGCTCCTCCCCTTCACTTTTCTGAAATTATAAAAAAAGAAGGTTTTTTGAGTTACAACATAGAAGGACATAATTCTTTTGGTGGTGGACAGGGAAAGGGAGCAGTTGCTAGCGTCGACACGATCTACCTAAAAAGAATAAACGAAGTACTTCACGCTAAAGATTACATTTATACGAACTGGAAATTTGCCGCAAATAAAAACTTAGACACCCTCTACGGCACAAATGCCAATTTCAGGCTTCAAAATCATGTAACAAACAACAGGGAAATTGTAGAGAAAATACAATATGGGTTAATCTATAAATTTAACGCTACAAAGAAACCAGACACCGCATGGAGTGCTGCATCATACGATCTAAAAACTACCTACTGGGTATCGCTTAAAACCAATGGAACATTTACGGGGAAAAAGCTACGCGAATATCAAAACCCATGGAAACACAGAATGGAATACGATCGCACTTATAGAGAATCGTATGTTATTCCTGCCGACAGTATAAACACAAAAGGAAAGTTTAGTTTTCTAAAAGATCAAATTGTTTTCGACGAAACTTTTAACAAGGCTAAAAACACTTATAAAATAGACTCAATTGATCGCGATGTGATCGTTTTAACCAAAAAGAGCACTAATTAATGTTTTTACCTACTACAAACATCATTTTACCGACATTTTCCGTTATCCATCTACAAATTCATTCTCTATTCATTTAAAGCTGCTTACATTCGCAATATGGAAACAAAAAAAGCCATTATCAGCGTTAAAAACCTGGTAAAAAAATACGATGATTTCGTGGCCGTTCAAGGGCTTAGTTTTGAAGTTTACGAGCATGAGATTTTTGGTTTGCTCGGCCCTAATGGCGCTGGAAAAACCACTACCCTCGAAATTATTGAAACTTTGAGAGATAAAACATCGGGCGAAATTAATGTTGATGGCTTTTCTGTCGACAAACAGCCGCAGGATATCAAACAGATTATCGGTGTACAGCTACAGGCAGCTGGTTATTATCCAAATCTGAATCTTATCGAACTGATCGAACTTTTTGCTGGTTTATATGGCGCCAACATCAAACCGATGGAAATGCTGGAGAAAGTAAACCTTCAGGATAAGGCCAAAGCCAAATACAAAGCACTTTCCGGCGGACAGAAACAGCGTTTCTCTATAGCCACTACCTTAATCAACCAACCCAAAATTATTTTTTTGGATGAGCCCACAACAGGCTTAGATCCACAGGCCAGAAGAAATCTTTGGGATCTAATTATCGAAATTCGTAATGCAGGCACCACCGTTGTAATTACCACCCACTATATGGACGAGGCTGAGCAACTTTGTGATCGGGTTGCTTTCGTAGAACGCGGCCAGATTATCGCACTGGATACTCCTGATAATTTAATAGATAAGTTGGTGAGCAGTGGTTTTGAGCGCAAAAAAGAGGTTAAAAAGGCCAATCTAGAAGATGTTTTTATCAACCTTACTGGCCAGGAATGGAGAGAATAAGCCCCCTTGCCCCCAGAAGGGGGGAACTTGAAACCTAGTGCTTAATACATTTTTTAAAATAACAATCCAACAGAACGAATATGCAAAAAGATATACACGAAAGAAACTCAAATTCCTCTTCAAGGGCTGGAGGTTATAGTAACACCACAGCAACCCTTGCCCTTGCCAAAGCGAGTTTCCGGTCAATTATGCGGAGCCCATCGGCAGTGGTATTTACGCTTGCTTTTCCTTTGATATTTATTTTAGTCTTCGGATTTTTAGGTGGGGGTGGAACGCGTATCGATGTTGGCGTAACACCAGGCTCTGATATAAACAATCCGGTAATGGGCATGTTAGAAAAAACAGGAATGATCCGCCTTGTTAAAGATAAATCGATAGCGGAGTTTGATAAATTACTTGAAAAGGGTAATGTTGATGCCATGATTGATGTACATAGAAAAGTAAATTCTGCCGCCTATTCGGTCAACGTAGTTTACACCTCCGCATCAAGAGATAAAGGCGGGATTTTAAAATCGGTTTTAAACAATATTTTTTACGATAAAACCTTAAAACCAACAGTAGCAGAGATAAAAGAAAGCACCATTACTGGCCGCGAATATAAAACCATTGATTTTATACTTCCTGGGCAGCTGGGGTTCTCGCTATTAAGCACAGGTGTTTTCGGAACTGCATTCGTTTTTTTAAGTCTGCGCCAAACCTTAGTAATCAAGCGTTTTTTTGCTACACCTGTTAAACGTTCGAGTATTGTAATCGGAGAAGGTATTGCCCGCATTGGCTTTGCCTTAATTGGCGCATTGTTTATCATCCTGATTGGTCATTTCTTTTTTGGTTTTACCCTTGTCCATGGTGCGCTCACCGTCGTCAATATGCTTATACTGGCTACGCTTGGTGTGATTGTTTTTATGGGCTTTGGTTTTATCATTTCAGGGATTGCCAAAAACGAAAGTATGGTACCACCCATCTCGAACATCGTTACTTTACCGCAGTTTTTACTATCAGGGACATTTTTTTCTATAGAAGCTTTTCCTAGTTGGCTACAACCCATTAGCAGGGCTTTACCTCTTACCTATTTAAACGATGCTATGCGCAAAGTAGCTTTTGAGGGCTTAGGCTTATGGGACGTTAAATTCCAGATCATGATCTTATTGCTTTGGGGCATTGGCATTTATGCTGTAGCCGTAAAAGTATTCAAATGGGAATAACTAAATAAAGGAAGTTTTTTAAATGGTAGCAAATCAGCTATCATTTTTTTTTGGATAAAAATCTTTAATATCGGATAAGTAAATTTTTAAATCCAACCGATATTTATTATATTTGGGTATGTGGGAATTCGATTTAAGCGATTTAGAAGAACTACTACCTCAAATAGACAGGTTGTACGAGAAAAAAGCCAGGTTAGAAACCTCAAGGCCACTGCCTAATAGCGCGCTACACCGTATCAAAGAAGACCTCACTTTAGAATGGACTTACAACTCCAATAGCATAGAAGGAAACACCTTAAGTCTGAAAGAAACCCAAATGGTTTTACAGGAAGGTATGACCGTTAAAGGGAAATCATTGAGAGAACATTTCGAAGCCTACAATCATGAAAAAGCCATCGATTATCTCTATACCTTAGTTAATAAAAACTATGCGCTTAGAAGTATCGATATTTTATCGCTTCATGGCTTAGTGCTCAGGAGCATTGAAGATGATTATGCAGGCCGGCTAAGAAACGGCGGTGTTCGCATTGTTGGTGCAAATTTTACACCGCCCAACGCTAATAAGGTTTCTGATCTAGTAGATGAATTAATTGGCTTCATTAATGATAATCCTTTAGGCTTAAATGACATTTTGCTGTCTACTATTTTCCATCATAAATTGGTTTGGATTCATCCTTTTTTTGATGGAAACGGCCGTACGGTGAGGCTTGCCATGAATTTACTGCTCATGCGCAAAGGCTTCCCACCAGCCATTATTCTCAAAAACGACAGAAAGAAATACTACGAAGCACTTAACCAAGCCAACAAGGGTAATTACCATAAGCTTTGTTTGTTAATGCTGCAGGCCTTGGAGCGCTCATTAAACATCTATATAAATGCATTGCCAGGAAATACCTACGGAGATTATGAACCAATATCACAGATTGTTTCGGAACCTGATGTTCCATACGGGCAAGAGTACGTGAGTTTGTTAGCGAGGCAGGGCAAAATAGATGCTTACAAAGAAGGTAGAGATTGGCTTACCACAAAATCTGCAGTTCAAAGCTATATCAAAAGCCGCAAAAGAAAACGTTAACCTTTTTTAACTTTTCGGTGGACGATATTGGTGTAATTTTACCGAAAAATATTTAATGAAAAGTTTGATTATCTTTTGCTGTATTTTACTCATTGCCAATACTTCGAAAGCACAGTTTAAATTCTTAGCTAATAACAGCTCTGACCAGTACAAGGCGAAAATTTTTGTTGATAAATGTGAAGGTAACGCTTGCAGCGGAAAAGCTACAATTATTATTTACGATAAAGCCACAGATAGAGAAGTAGACACCTTCCATTCTGAAGATTTGGATTTTGGCCTAACTGAAACCCAGAATGCCAAACTTGGATGGCTCGATTTAGGGAAATACCAAACACCTTTAATTTTTGGCGATTTTAATTTTGATGGCAATGAAGATATTGCCATAAGAAATGGCAATAATGGTGCTTACGCCAGTCCATCTTACAACATTTATTTATCATTAAAAGAAAACAAGTTTCTACTGAATAAAGAACTTACCAAAATGGCAAGCGAAAACCTGGGCATGTTCGATATTGATAAAAAAACAAAGCAGATTGCCATCCACCAAAAAGATGGATGCTGTTTTGACAAAACCATCAATTATAAATATGATACTAAAAATGTGCTTTACGAAGATTCATCGGTAATTGAAGATTCGAGTATTGCAGATAACGTTACAGTGATTACGCAAAAACTTGTTGATGGAAAAATAAAAAGAACTGTTCAAAAATTTAAGATGAAAGATTATTACAATCAATAAGTCGAATTTTTAACCACAGATGCGCACAGATAAACACGGATCTCTGCATGCGTCCCCTTTTCATCTTATTCTAATGGTAGTGTCTCGCTACGACATACCAATAAGTTTATTTTTAGTGTCTTAGCGGAATGCTAAGACCAGATTGTGATGTTATGACTACGCCTTATTTAGCTTATAAACTAAAGTGCTGCTTTTACCAAAAATGGCAATATTTCTTTCTGGAAACTTACAAAGTTCTTACGAACGTCGGAATCGCTAACTGAGGTAAATGCAAATGAAAATACTATGCTCTTACTGGCTTTTAGCAAAAAGGCCAATCCTTCTCTTCTGGCAGGATTATTCTTAAAGTTATCCAATTGCAGATAAGCGGCTAATAACAATGCCTCTAACTGATCCGACAAGTGTTTTAAGAATTCCTGTGAGTTTGCATTTTCGCGAACGAAATCCCACCCGATAAACTCATTACATGCTGTAAAAGATAAACGGCTGGTTTTCATCACCAATGCTTTTAAATGCTCCTCTTCTGATGCGTAGCTTAATTTATTATGCAGGATTTCGTGAAGATTCTGATCAAGGTAATCCATCAGGATACTATCCAGCACCTGTTCTTTACTTTCGAAATATTTGTAAATTGTTGCTTTGGCAATTCGTGCCTTTTTAGCAATTTCGTTTACACTGGTTTTATGGTAACCGTATTTTCTAAATAGTTCTTTGGCAGCCTTTTTTACTGTTTCTTTTATTTTTTCAGCTTCCATTTTAATTGCTTACGTGTAATAGTGTATTGCCTTGCAACGAAATATTATAGGCTTTTAAGCTTCTTTCGGCAGGCGCTTTTTGTGGACTACCATCAAGCAGTGAAAATTTTGCGCCAGAACATGGATCGGTTGCGGTAAATCCACTATCATCAGGCACTACTTTACAAATTTTCTCTGGATTCACGGTACTGCAACGATCAAATACGACATAACTGTTGGATGATATTCTCACAATAATTAAACCGCCAACACCCCGATCGGCAACTAGCATAACATTATCTTTTTGTTTAATGGAAAACTCTTGCAGCGTTACATTATAATTTACCGGCACATCAGGAATGTAACCTTCATCTTTACCACAACCAGTAGCAAGTACCAGAATAAACAATATGCTATATAAATACCTCATCATTAAATTAAAGCAGATTTAAATTGCTTTAAGAAACGTACATCGTTTTCAGAGAACAAACGCAGATCTTTAATCTCGTATTTCAGGTTGGTAATACGTTCTATTCCCATTCCAAATGCAAAACCACTATATTTTTTCGAATCGATACCACAGTTTTCCAAAACATTGGGATCTACCATACCGCAGCCCAAAATCTCTACCCAACCACTGTATTTACAAAACTGGCAGCCTGCTCCTTTACAAATGGTACATGAAATATCCATCTCTGCAGATGGCTCTGTAAAAGGAAAATATGATGGGCGGAAACGCACTTTGGTACCTTCTCCGTATAATTCCTGAACGAAATAAAATAAGGTTTGCTTTAGATCGGCAAATGAAACATTTTCATCAACATACAAACCTTCTACCTGATGGAAAAAGCAGTGTGCACGTGCAGAAATAGCCTCGTTACGGTAAACACGACCAGGCATGATTGCCCTGAACGGCGGCTGGCCCTGTTCCATCATGCGCACCTGTACAGAAGAAGTATGCGTACGCAATGCGATATCGCCTTTTTCTCCACCTTTTTTAATGAAGAAAGTATCTTGCATATCTCTTGCAGGATGCTCTTCAGGGAAGTTCAGTGCAGAGAAATTATGCCAATCATCTTCAATTTCAGGACCTTCTGCTACTGTAAAACCAAGTTTAGCAAAAATCTCTACAATCTCCCTACGTACTAGGGCTAAAGGGTGGCGAGAACCAATCTCGAAACCTTCACCTGGCAAAGTTAAATCTTGCTGAGAGCTTTCGGTTTTTACCTCGGCACTTTCTGTAGATTCTTTTAAGGTGAGGTATTTTGATTCGGCAAGTTGCTTAAACTCATTTAAAACTTTACCCAATGATCTTTTTTCTTCAACAGAAACAGATTTGAATTCGTCAAAAATCTCTTTGATTACGCCTTTACTTCCTAAATACTTGATGCGGAATTGCTCTAACTCGTCTGCTTTTTCAGTTACGAAAGCATTAATTTTATCGGTATATTGTGTTATTTTGTCCTGTAACATGGCTTCAAATATACGGCAAATTATCCAATAATTTCAGGGTTGATGAGTTCAAATAATCTGTTTACAATACCATTATAAAAGAAAATGAACCCATAAACCATAAAAGCCGCTTAAGCGGCTTTTGTAGTTATCGTAGATATATAGGTTTTAAATTACACCCAATTCTTTCCCTACCTTAGTAAATGCGGCAATCGCTTTATCTAAGTGATGTTGCTCATGGCCAGCTGATAACTGTACACGGATCCTCGCTTTGCCTTGAGGCACAACAGGATAAAAGAACCCGATTACATAAATACCTTCTTCTAACATTTTAGCAGCAAATTGTTGTGCAATTTTTGCATCGTACAACATTACCGGAACAATTGGGTGGAAACCTGGCTTGATATCGAAACCAGCTTCTGTCATTTTTTCACGGAAGTACTTGGTATTATTTTCTAATTTATCTCTTAACGACGTGGTTTCGCTTAACATGTCTAATACCGCGATAGATGCACCCGCAATTGCTGGTGCTAAAGTATTAGAGAACAAATAAGGACGTGAACGTTGACGCAGCATATCGATAATTTCTTTTTTACCTGAAGTGAAACCGCCAGATGCACCACCTAAAGCTTTACCTAAAGTACCGGTAATGATATCGATACGATCCATAACGTTGAAGTGCTCGTGTGTTCCGCGGCCATTTTTACCGATAAAACCTGTACAGTGTGATTCATCGATCATAATCAAGGCCTCGTATTTATCAGCCAGATCTGCAATTTTATCCAGCGGAGCAACTGATCCGTCCATCGAGAAGGCACCATCGGTAACAATAATTCTATGTCTGCAATCTTTGGCAGCAATTAACTGTTTTTCCAAATCCTCCATATCTGCATTTTTATAACGGAAACGTTGTGCTTTACACAACCTAACCCCGTCGATAATTGATGCGTGATTTAATTCATCAGAAATAATGGCATCTTCTGCATTAAACAAGGGCTCAAAAACACCACCATTGGCATCAAATGCAGCAGCATATAAAATGGTATCTTCAGTACCTAAAAATTTAGAAATTTTAGCCTCCAATTCTTTGTGTACATCTTGCGTGCCGCAGATAAAACGTACCGAAGACATTCCATAACCATGATCGTCGATCGCTTTTTTAGCCGCTTCTATCACTTTTGGATGAGAAGAGAGCCCTAAATAATTATTTGCACAAAAGTTAACTACTTCAGCACCACCACTCACTTTAATGTCGGCACCCTGAGGAGTAATAATAATTCTTTCGCGTTTAAATAATCCAGCGTTTTCGATTTCTTCAAGTTCTTTCTGAAGAACAGGTTGTAATGTTTTATACATGGCCTTTTTATATGGTTGATTTTACGCCCAAAGTTATAAAAAAAAGTCTTTACAGACCTAAAAAGGCAATTTTAACAACATATTTTAGAGACAAACGTTTGATTAGTTGGCTAATGGTGATTACGTTTACATTATTCTGAAAAAAAATAATATTATCCTATTTTTTTTTCAACTTAACAAACTTTAACACATGCCTATATGTATAGTCTTAAAAGTTATTCGATATTTATAGCTTACTAATCTAATTTATGATAAGAATTTGCGCGCTCCTATTTTTTTGTGGCCTCACCAATTTTGTTTTTGCTCAACAATTTACCATTACAGGTATCGTTAAAGATACCAACGGACAGCCCGTTCCTTTTGCCTCGGTTTATTTAAAAAACACCACTACCGGTACATCTGCAAATGTTGATGGGAGGTATTCGTTGAAGCTAAAAACGGGAGAATACACGTTACATTTTAGGGCAGTGGGCTATAAACAGCAGGAGCATATCATTAACCTTACCGACGATATTTCGCTCAACGTAACCCTAACATCCGAAAGTTATACTTTAGAAAATGTAAACATCAGGGCAAATGCCGAAGATCCGGCTTATGCCATTATCCGTAAAACCATCAAACAAAGAAAAACACACTTGAATGAAGTTAAGGAATTTAGTTGCGATGTTTATATCAAGGGCGTACAGCGTTTAAGGGGGGCTCCTAAAAAGTTTTTCGGTCAGGATATCCAAAAAGTTTTGGAACTCGACACCAATCGAAAAGGCATCATTTATTTATCAGAATCGCAGAGTAAGTTTAATTTCAGAAGACCTAATGATGTGCACGAAGAAATGATTTCATCAAAAGTTGCCGGAAGAAACAATGCTTTCAGTTTTAATAAAGCATCTGATCTTATTATTAATTTTTATGATAATTACCTGCTCGAAAACAAACTAAGCACCAGGGGCTTCATTTCGCCAATTGCAGATAATGCCCTGTTTTACTATAAATACAAGTTGCTTGGCGAAACCAAAGAAAATGGAGAACTGATCCACAAAATCGAAGTCATCCCCCGCCGTGAAAATGATCCTGTGTTTAGGGGAATTATATATATTATAGATGGCAGCTGGAGAATTTACAATACCGATGTTTATTTAACTAAAAAATCGGGGATCAACTTTATCGATACCTTAAACATCAGCCAACAATTTACCAAGGTTAAGGAGGTTTATATGCCTACCGCCATCAATTTTCAATTCGCGGGCAATGTATTGGGCTTTAAAATTGCAGGCTATTTTGTTGGTATTTATAGCAATTACAATGTTGATCCCAAGTTTCCTAAAAACTTTTTCAATGGCGAAATATTGAAAATAACTGAAATGGTAAACAAAAAAGACTCTACCTACTGGGCAAACAATAGGCCGATTCCTTTAACAGGTGATGAAAAGCTTAATTACGTTAAAAAAGATAGTATTGCTAAATTAAAGGAATCGAAAAAGTATCTCGATTCGTTAGAAAAAGACAACAATAAGTTTGGTATCGGCAAATTGCTGCTTAGAGGACATAGTGTTAACGATCGCTATGATAAGGAATATTGGTCTTTCGATCCGGTACTTAAAGCCATATTTTACAATACCGTAGAAGGTTTTGCGGTAAAATATGGGGTTACCTATAGAAAGGATTTCGAGAATAGGAAATCTTATTCTATCCGGCCTGAACTGAGGTATGGTTTTGCCAACCAAAAACTAACGGGAAGTTTAACCGGAAGTTACTATTACAATCCGCTTAAAAGGGCCAGTGTAGGTGCATCGTTCGGAAATGGCATTTTTGACCTAAACAATCTGGGCTCAATGACTGCGTTAGGCAATACCATTAACTCATTGCTTTACGAAAAAAACTTCTCAAAATTTTACGAGAAAAGCTTTATTAACATTAACACCACCAGAGAACTGGCAACAGGATTACAGGGAAGTGCAAGTGTAGATTATAGCAGGAACACAAACTTAACCAATAACTCTACATTTAAGTTTATCGATGCCAAGGATAGGGAATTTACGTCGAACAATCCTTTTAGTCCAAGTGTAGAAACGCCACTTTTCCCTACATACAATGCGTTAAGTGCAACTGCAAGTTTAACCTATACCATTGGTCAGAAATACATTACCCGTCCGGATGGCAAGTTTTATACCGAATCTCACTTTCCCAGAATTACTGTATTATATAAAAAGGGATTTAACAACGTTTTAAATAGCGATGTTGATTACGATTTTGTAAAAGCAGAAGTTTATCAGGATAGAATTAGCTTAGGGTTATTGGGCTATAGCTCATTTTTGGTTGGGGCAGGAAAGTTTCTTAATAATGCAAAGATGTACTATCCTGATTTCAAGCATTTTTCAGGTAACATATCTACCATCTTCCCTCCTAATATAAGGAAGTTTCAATTTTTAGATTTTTATCAGTTTAGCACCAATCAGCAATACTTCGAAGCACATCTAGAGCATAACTTTGCAGGCTTTTTCACAAATAAAGTGCCGTTACTGCGTAAAGCTAAATTGGAAGAATTTATTGGGGGTGGATATTTGTCTTCTCCAGAAAAAAGAAATTATAAAGAATTTTATTTCGGCTTCCAGCGCCTGGTATTAAGGGCCAGTTATGGCTTTGCCTACGATGGTGCCCGCAAACTAACACAAGGATTTAGAATAGCTTACACCTTATAAATAAGGTTTAAGGTGGAGGGTATAAGGCGTAAGGTCAATGTCATTAAGTTAAGGGTTTTTAGCCACAGATAAACACGGATTTTTATATCTGTGTGCATCCTTTCTATCTGTGGTTAAATGATTATTGCTCGTGCCGAATAGCTTAACTTAATGACATTGGACGTAAGGTATACTCAGCCATTTTTAGCTGTTTTCCAAAAAAGGGAAGATTTTGAAATCAGGAGTTAAAAACCTTCCACCTTACCTTCTACGTTCTACCTTTTTTTATTATCTTTGCCCCGCTTTAAACGCCGTTTGCAACGGTATCAACAGCGTTATGAAAAAATATCAAACACTACTTTACTATTGCTATAGTTACATAGCAGAGGCAGAACAATTTGCTGCCGATCATCTTAAATTTTGTAAATCATTAGGTTTAGTTGGCCGTATCATCGTTGCCGATGAAGGTTTAAACGGTACTGTTTCTGGTACTGTTGAAGCTTGCGAAGCTTACATGAAAGCTGTACATGCCGATGAAAGGTTTGCCAAAACAGAGTTTAAAATAGACAATGTTGAAGAGCCTTCGTTTCTGAAAATGCACTGTCGTTATAAATCAGAAATTGTTCATTCTGGCTTAAGAGATACCTCGATCATTAATCCGAACGAAAAAACAGGTAAACATTTAGCGCCTGTAGATTTCATGAAAATGAAAGATGACGAGGATGTAATTATCCTGGATGTCCGCTCCAATTATGAGCACAATCTTGGTAAGTTTAAAAATGCATTAACACTCGATATCGAGAATTTCCGCGATTTCCCTGAGCAGATCAATCAACTTGCCAAATATAAGGACAAAAAAATATTAACCTATTGTACCGGAGGTATTAAATGCGAAAAAGCTTCTGCTTTGCTCTTACACCATGGCTTTAACGATGTTTACCAATTACATGGTGGCATTATTAAATATGGAAAAGAAGCAGGCGGAAAGGATTTCGAAGGCAAATGTTATGTTTTCGATAACCGCATTGCTGTTGATGTAAATAAGGTAAACCCTACCATTGTTTCAGTTTGTTATAACTGTGGTAAAACTACCCCAAAAATGATCAACTGCGCCAATCCGGAATGTAATGAGCACATTACCCAATGTGATGAGTGCGGTGATCAGCTTCAGGGCTGTTGCTCAGTTGAGTGCACTACCAACCCGCGCAAGCGCCCTTACGATGGCACAGGCTATTATGTAAAGGTTCCGCAACCGGTAGCAGTGAAAGGTTAATAAATATATAGAAAGGTCGTCATCTCGACTGAAGCGCAGTGAAATGGAGAGATCTACCTAGACAGATTTCTCGACTTCGCTGCACTCCGCTCGAAATGACGACAACTTTAAGAATTATTGCAGTTAGGATGTGTTCACACCCGATTCCTTAACCATTAACCGCCCCTCGCTCGTATTAAACAATTTTTCATTTACTTTGTGTATTAATGGCTTTACCTATTAACCATTTTATGCTAAACTATTTCCGGCTCCTATTATTATTAACCTGCTTCGCAATAAATACCCATGCATCAGAAATTAAAAGCATAGGCGTTCCATATATAGAAAATTATCCAAAATCTGTTTATTCGTCAGGAAACCAGAACTGGAGTATAGCAAAAGATAAAAATGGTGTGATGTACTTTGGCAATGCTGAAGGACTTTTAACTTTCGATGGCCGCTATTGGCAGAAATATCAGATGCCCAACAGGCAAATTGTTAGATCGGTCGCGACAGATGATAAAGGAAGAATTTATACCGGTAGTTTTGGTGAATTTGGCTTTTGGTCGGTTAAAAGCAACAAGTTAACCTATAGCTCACTTACCAATCTTTTACCAAAAGGAATAAAAATCAATGATGAAGTCTGGAAAATATATGTAGACCAGGACAGGGTAATCTTTCAATCCTTTTCGAAAATATTTGTCTACAAAAACAACAAAATCGAGGTTATAAAATCTCCATCTTCGTTTCTATTTCTTCATAAGGTAAACAAAAGATATTTCATTGAAGTGCTGGAAAAAGGCTTGTTCGAACTCATTGGCAACAAGTTAATTCATATCCCACACAGTGAAAAACTTGGCAAAGAAGGAATTCTTTCTATCCTTCCTTATAAAACCAGTGGCCTCATTATCGGTACCAGTAAAAACGGATTGTTTACCTATGATGGAAAAGATTTTACGCCGCTAAACACGCCAGCAAATAGCTATCTTAAAACCTACCAACTTAACAATGGAGTGAGTTTATTGGGTAAATATTTTGCTTACGGCACTATTCTCAATGGCCTGATCATTATTGATGAAAATGGAAGGGTTGTACAGCGGATCAATAAATCGAGCGGTCTACAGAACAACACCGTTTTAAGTTTATATGCCGATAATGAACAAAATCTTTGGACAGGTCTTGATAATGGGATAGACCGCATAGAACTTAACTCTCCTTTATATTTTTATTTCGATAAAACAGGCCAGTTTGGTACTGTTTACTCCAGCATTATCTTTAATAATAAAATTTATCTTGGTACCAATCAGGGCTTATTTTATAGCGAGTGGTCGCCTGATAATCTCTTACCATTTAATTTTCGATTAATTCCTAATTCGCAAGGACAGGTATGGGAACTCGCCATTATTGACAATGAGTTGATCTGCGGACACAATAGCGGCACTTTTAAGGTAAATAGCGATAAGATCGATTGGTTATCGAGATCTTCTGGAGGCTGGACAATTAAAAAGTTAAACTCAAATCCGAATTACCTTGTTCAGGGCACTTATACCGGGCTTTCGCTTTTTACAGAATCTCCCGCATCAGGATTAAAGTTTGTTACTAAAATTACTGGATTTGATGCTCCATCCAGATATGTAGAACAGGATAATAAGGGAGATATTTGGGTAGCGCATGCTTATAAGGGACTATATAAATTAAGCTTAAGCCCTAATTACACGAGTGTAACCAGCGCCAAATATTTTGACGAAAGGAACGGTCTGCCCGGCAATTACAACATCAATATATTTAACTTGGAAAACAAGATTGTCTTTTCTTCTGATTCAGGTTTTTATACCTACGATGAGTTGAGCAATAAATTTACCAAGTACGAAGCACTTAATAAAGAACTCGGTTCTTTCGAATCATCCAATAAAATTATTAGCGCAGGAGGAAAAAAATATTGGTTTATTAATCACGGCAAAACAGCACTTGTTAACTTTAGCGAACCTGGTAAAGTAGAAATAGATTCGAATCAATTCAGTATTTTAGATGGCCGGATGGTGCAATATTATGAGAATATCAGCCGCATCAGTAATTCCATTTACCTGATCAGCGTTGATGATGGGTTTGTAATCTACAATCCTACGGCTCAACTGAATTTGCAGAAACAAAAATTGCCTGCCGTACTGATCAGACGGGTAGAAGATATTACCGATAAATTTTCGCTTATCAGCGAAGCTGGAAACGATGAGGAAGCAACCGAGATTGAAAATAGCCGCAACAATATCCGCATTTCTTATGCACTCCCCTATTATCGCCAGGCCAAGGTTAAATATCAATTTTATTTAGAGGGATATTCCAAGACTTGGTCTGATTGGAGTTACGCCACACAAAAAGATTTTACCAATTTAAGTGCCGGGAACTATGTTTTTAAAGTTAGGGCAAAAATCGATGATACTTCGGTAAGTGGGGAAACCGTTTATTCGTTTACCATTTTGCGCCCGTGGTATCTAAATAATTGGGCCATTTTATGCTATGTTATTCTATTTATGGTGGTGTTGATACTGGGTAAGAAAATCTACGAAAGAAAATTACAGCGGGATAGCCAAAAAATCAGCGACCGCTTACAGGCCGAGCAAGAAGAGATCCTGAGGCAGGAAACAGAGATCAACGAAAAGCAGATTACCAAGCTGCAAACAGAGAAATTACAGGCAGAACTCGCCTCGAAAAACAGAGAGCTGGCCAATTCGGCTATGAGCTTGGTTTATAAAAATGAGCTGCTTCAAAAGCTGAGCGATGAAATCACCAAATTAAAGGATGAGAATGGGAAAAAACTCTCAGATGATCAAACCCGCAAAATCCAGAAAGTAATTAATGATGGAATGAATGATGAACGTGATTGGCATTTATTTGAGAATAGTTTTAATGAGGCACACGAAAGTTTCTTTAAAAAGTTAAAGGCGCAACATCCTGATCTTGTTCCAAATGATTTGAAACTCTGCGCTTACCTCAGGATGAATATGAGTAGTAAAGAGATGTCATCACTACTAAACATTAGTTTAAGAGGAGTTGAAATACGCAGGTATCGCTTGCGTAAAAAGCTCGAAGTACCACACGATAAAAACCTGACAGAGTTTTTAATGGAACTTTAAATTTAAACCTTCCTTTTCAAAATATTTCGACTTACCGCAATAAAATCCGGAGTCAAATAGTTTCGGGAACGATTGCATAAAAAGCAGATTTTATGACTCTTTTCCAGTCCAACCCAGATCGGGCACTACATCATTACCTCTCATAACCACTTCCTAAACCCCACAAATCACTTAGTGTTATTTGTACACTTTTGTATTTGTTAATATTATGTTAAAATCACGAAAACTGCATTTTTAGCCTGAAATCGCATTTGGTTTATTCAATAATTAAACCAAATGGTCTTTCATGATGTATTAATGTATAGGTAGAAACACTTGCACATCAGCAAAAACAACCTCACATTTAACTAACAATTAAACTAAATTTATAATAAAGCATGAAAAGAATCTTTACAAGAATTTCTGTTCTCGCTGCATTTTGTTTGCTAACAATTAACGTAGCATTAGCGCAAAACATTACTGTAAAAGGTAAAGTAATTGATGGAGGTGATAAGACATCTTTACCGGGCGTAACTATCTTAATTAAAGGAACACAAAATGGCACGCAAACAGATGAGAACGGCAACTATTCCATTAGCGCGCCGGCCAATGCCACATTGGTATTTAACTTTGTAGGCTATACAGCACTAGAGCAAGCTGTAAATAATCAAACTACACTTAACGTATCCTTAGCTTCATCAACACAACAATTAGAGCAGGTTGTGGTTGTGGGTTATGGTACACAGCGAAAAATTGATGTTACAGGTTCTGTAGCTTCAGTAAAAGGAGAGGATATTTCAAAGCAGGCTTCAGTAAATCCGGTAAGTGCATTACAGGGTAAAGTTGCGGGTGTATCAATTACCAATAATGGTGCACCAGGTTCATCACCGCAGATTACCATCCGTGGTACAGGTACCGTTTATGGTAACACTGGCGTATTGTATGTAGTTGATGGTGTTTGGTACGATGAGATCAGTTTCCTTAATCCGAGCGACATTGAAAACCTAAGTATATTGAAAGATGCATCTTCTCAATCTATCTATGGTATCCGTGCAGCAAATGGTGTAGTTTTAATTACGACTAAAAAGGGTAAATCAGGCGATCCAGTAATCAGTTACAATGGATCAGTTGGCTTTAAGGCCGTTACCAATCAAGTTGAAATGGCAAATGCAACAGAATATGCGACCATAATCAACGAATTATCTGCATCTAATGGCGCGAATCCGTTATTTGCAAATCCATCATCTTTTGGTACGGGTACGAATTGGTATAACCAAGCATTTAGAAATGCGTTGCAGACCAACCACCAGGTTTCAGTAAATGGTGGAACAGAGAAGACAACTTACAACTTCTCATTGGGCTATACCAATGAAGATGGCATTGTAAAAACACAGAATTACCAACGGTATACTGCAAAATTATCGAACGACTTTCAGGTTCTAAAACCTTTAAAAGTTGGATATACCGTTTCGGGAACAGCAATTAACACGAATGATATCAACGATGCTATTTTTCGTCAATTATATACAGCAGGGCCGGTTGTTCCGGTTTATTATGCTGATGGGAGTTATGGCGATGCAAATGATTTTAGTTTAGGAGGTGGTAACAACTTTAACCCTCAGGTTACTTTAGATTATTTCAATCAAAAAACCAAAAACTACCGTTTTAATGGTAGTGTATATGCAGAATTAACCATTGCTAAAAACTTTACTTTTAGAACAAGTGCAGGTGGAGATTTTGGACAAATAGAAGTAAGAAATTATACTCCTCTATATTCGGCAACTCAAGGTCAAAGAACTACACAGAGCACACTGGCAATAAACAGGGAAGAAACCAGGAACTGGATATTGGAAAACACATTAACCTACAAAAATACATTTGGTGATCATAATATTACCGTTTTAGCAGGTACAACAGCCCAAAGAAGAAAATTTTATGCAATTAATTCTACAGCATTTGATGTGCCTTACTCAAGTGAAGGCGATTTATACCTAGCATTGGGTACTGCTGCCACTCGTACTGTTGTTGATCGTGGTAGCTTATCTACATCAGCATCATACTTTGGACGTGTTAACTATTCTTACAAAGACCGTTACTTATTAAATGCAACGATCCGTAGAGATGGTGCTTCACAATTTTTTGGTGGAGGAGATCTGTGGGGTAATTTCCCTGCAATTGGTGCTGGTTGGGTGATCAGTAGCGAAGATTTTATGAAAGATCAAAAAGTAGTTAATTACTTAAAACTAAAAGGATCTTGGGGTAAAGTAGGTAACGCAGGTGTGCCAATTAACCCTACAACTTTAACAGTTTCGCAAGGTGGTGATTTAGTTGCATTTTTTAATGGTATAGGTTATACCGGTGCAAACATTAACTCTTTGGTGCCATCATTTTTAAACTGGGAACGTACAACAGGTACCGATATTGGCTTAGAAGCAAGATTTTTAGATAATCGTTTAAGCATTGAAACAGGTGTTTACAACAAGAAAACAGAGCAGGCAATCTTCGAGATTCCAATTTTGAGTTCAATTGGTACTGCGTCAGGATCATTGATCGGTAATCAGGCAGACTTTCAAAACCGTGGTTTTGAATTTTTGGCAACTTACGCAGATAAATCACAAAGTGGCTTCAGTTATTCAATTAGCGGAAATATTGGTATTAACAAGAATAAAGTATTATCAGTTGTAACAGGTTTAAACCCAATTTATGCTGGTGGTGCAGGTATTGCCAATGGTGCTTTAGCAACCCGTACCATTCAAGGTGGAGCAATTGGAGAGTTTTTTGGTTACCAAGTAGCAGGTATCTTCCAAACACCCGCTGAGATTACAGGTTCTGCTCAACCGAGTGCTAAACCAGGCGACTTTAAATATGTTGATCAAAATGGCGATAAAATTATCGATGGTAAAGACCGTATTGTGCTGGGTAATCCTAACCCTAAATTTAGTTATGGTTTAAATACCACATTTGGTTATAAAAACTTCGATCTATCACTGGATATTCAAGGTGTTGCAGGTGTTGATGTTTATAACGCAAACATAGCTTACCGTTTCGGGAACGAAAATTACAGCAAAGATTTTTACGATAACAGGTGGCATGGTGCAGGAACATCAACAACCTATCCATCGGCTGCTGTTGGTTCAACAATTAATGCGGCTCCAAACTCATTCTATGTTGAAGACGGTTCATATATCCGCCTTCGGAATATTCAATTAGGATATGCATTACCTACCATGTTAACCAATAAGTGGAAAATACAAAGGATAAGGGTTTTTGCTGATGCACAAAATGCCATAAACCTTTTTGGCTACAAAGGCTTCACGCCCGAAATTGGTGGTACACCAACCAATGCAGGAATTGACGCTAGCGTTTATCCTTTATCAGCTACTTACAGAGTAGGTCTTCAAGTTACTTTCTAATCACAAGCGCAATGAAAATAAATCATAAAAATAATTATATACAAAAGATTGGACTTATTGCTTTATGTTCCGGTCTATTTGTATTGCCTGCATGTAAAAAAAGTTTTTTAGATGTAGATCCTCAGGCACAACAGCCCGCAGTTACTTTTTGGAAAACGCAAGATGATGCGACCAAAGCGGTTAATTCTATCTATGGCATTCTACGCAGCAACGATAATACTGGTTTCCCAGCTATTGCCATTGAAAGCGTTGGCGGAGATGATGCTGAAAAAGGTAGCGACCCAAATGATGCTAGTTATTATAACAGCTATGATGATTTTTCGGTTTCTTCAACAGAAGGCCAATTACAGGGATTTTGGAATGGTCAATATAAAAATATCAACCTATGTAACCAGGTTTTAGATAACATTCCTAACATTAGTATGGATGCAAATCTTAAAGCCCGCTATTTAGCTGAAGCAAAATTTGTCCGTGCTTATTCTTATTTCAGATTAGTCCGCGCTTATGGAGATGTGCCTTTACGCCTAAATGTACCTAAGGACGCTTCAGAATTTAACATTCCAAGGACCCCCAAAGCACAGGTATGGGCTGCTATCGAAAAAGACCTGGATGACGCTGCCGCAGTACTGCCTCAAACTTATCCAGCTGCTGATTTAGGTAGAGCAACCAAAGGTGCTGCATTAGCGTTACATGCAAAAGTAGCCATGTACCAACAAAAATGGGCTGATGTATTATCATTAACCAATACAGTTATGACCATGGGTTACGACCTGTTTCCCAATTACGAACAAAGTTTCCGTTTAAACAATGAAAATAACATCGAATCGATATTCGAAATTCAATGCGAAATCAATGCAAGTATCGCAGGCTCTGCAACTTCTCAATATAGTCAGATCCAAGGTGTGCGAGGAACTGTAGCTGGTTTCGGCCTTAATGTACCAACAGCTGCATTAAATGCAGCATATGAGGCGGGAGACGTAAGAAAAGATGCAACAATCATCTATAGAGGTGAAACTACACCTCAGGGCGATCCGATCCCTGTTACTGTACCTAACCCGATGTATAGCCAAAAACCTTACGTCCCGTTTAATCTAATTAATACAAGCTTTAACCAAGGAGCCCAGCAAAATGTTAGGGTAATCCGCTTTGCGGATGTGTTGTTGATGAATGCCGAAGCGGCAAACGAGCAAGGAAATCCTACGCTGGCCAAAACCTCTTTAAACAGGGTAAGAGCCCGTGCACGCGGAGGAGTTGCAGGTGTTTTACCTGATGTAACAACTTCTGATAAAGACGCTTTACGCCAGGCCATTTGGAAAGAAAGGTTTGTAGAATTAGCAATGGAGTATGACCGTTATTTTGATGTGATTCGTCAAGGCCGTGCAGCCACTGTATTTGGCCCTAAAGGCTGGAAAGCAAATAAAAACGAAGTTTGGCCGATCCCTTCAAATGAAATCGACAAAAGTGCTGGTACTTTAACTCAAAACCCAGGTTATTAACCAACTAATTTAATCAGAATGAAAACAAGATATTATTTATTAATGGCAGTTATAACCCTGGGGTTATCGTCGTGCCAAAAAGAATTTGACCCATCTAGCTATGCACCCGCCTTAAATATTGGCGGTTTCACTAGCGCAAAACAGATTGCTCCAAGTAGTCTGGCTGCCTATTGGGCATTCGATGGAAGTTTAATTGACAGTGTTTCAAATGGTACTGGTATTAATACAGGTACAAGTTTCGGTACTGGAATAAAAGGAAAATCACTACAAGGGGCCTCAAATAGTTACGTTTTAAGTGCTCCCTCAGCAAAGGTAACAGGGTTAACAAGTTTTACATTAACAGAGTGGATCAATACCCCACCGCCATCTACCGGCATAGTTGGTTTATTCAGCCTTTCCAATAAATCAGAATTCTGGGGAAATATCGAAGTATTTGTTGAAAATGGCAGTACAAATGATAATGGAAAGTTAAGAATCCACATCAATAAAGGCGGAGATAAAACCTACGCTGCTGATAATATTGTTAATCTGTTTGGCAAATGGACAGCCCTAGCAATTTCTTACGATGCTACTACAGGTATGGTTAAAATATTTGTAAATGGTTCAAGGGTTAGTGCAGGTACTGTAACAGGATTAACAGGTCCATTGGCTTTTACAAATACAGGCAATTTAGTTTTCGGAACTGTTCAGTTTCAAACTACACCTAGCCAAACTTCATCAACAGGGAAACAGGATTGGGCAAGTTTCTTAACAGGTCAATTAGATGAAGTTAGGCTTTATGACAAAGCTTTATCTGAGGATGAGATCGGATATCTTTCTAAGCTTGAAGCAAGAGGAAAATAATCCATTTAAAGTAAACGAATAAAGGCTACTTACCAGTAGCCTTTATTCACCTTAATTATCAAAAAATATACAAACATTAATATTCACTAAAACAACATAATTTGAAAAACTAAAACTATCACAATGAAAAAAAATCTAAAATTTTATGCTTTAATGTTATTGTCGATTCTTTTTATAGCTTCCTGTAAAAAAACTGATCAAGACACTCAACTTTCTCAACCAAAAAATGATGCTGTATTAACCTACATCAAGAGTTTAGGCTTTTCTGCAAATTCAATTAAAGATATTGGAAACGAATATCTTGTAGATGGTGATATTACTTTCGCCAAAAACATGGAAATTCCTACCAATATAATTCAAAAAGTAGAAGATAAACCGATATTGACTAACCGACAAATGTCGTTACCATCTATTAATGACCATAAAATTGGACAGTATTACGGTGGTTCTTTAGTAAATCAAACTAATAGGATCAATGTTAGGATTATGGTAGATCCATCCATGAATAGCATGATTAACGAAATCAATTCGGCAATAGGCCAATGGAACAACGAACCCTCAGGGATTTCTTTTAGTGTGGTCTCTAGTGGTTCTTACGATATCTTGATTAAAGATGCAGATTTAGGAGCTGGTGGGTGTGGCAGGGCCCGCTTTCCATTAAATGGTAAAGCCGGTGATTTAGTCGAAATAAATAAAAGTTATATTTCTGGTAATAGCTTCGATCAAAGGCAAAGAACAATTACTCACGAGCTGGGACATACAATAGGTTTCCGACACACAAACTGGTCTGCAAATGGAGAATATCAAAATGGTACTGATCTTATCGGTACGCCCGTTACGGCAATTGATGTACCCAATGCAGGCGGAACAGATGCAAACTCTTTGATGAATGGAAACCAATGTGGTATTGGAGCAGCCTATTTATCTGCTAAAGATAAATTGGCATTGATTAACTTATATCCAATATTCTATAATGCCGCAGTTAGCCAAAACTTTACCCAAACAAACTGTAGTACAGGGACCCCAGATGTTGTTCCGTTTAGCATTCCAGCAGGTACTTATAGTTCAAAGATTTCTCAGGCTGATGCAGATCAAAAAGCAGCAGACGCATTGGCAAGTCAAGGCCAGGCAAATGCCAACTATGTAGGTACATGTGGTGGTACAAAACCTAAATTTACTTTAAGCAACTCATCATATAGAACAATCACCGTAAATATTATACGTCCAACAAACGTTAATTATTTTACAATTGAATTAAGAAATTATCAAACTGGAGTAGTAACCTATAGCACAGCAACCTCAAGTACCGGGGTAGTTTCAGTCAGCTCATCAGGCTATTACGGGATAGCTGTAGTTGTTTATACTTCTCAAGGCTCAGTAAGCATACCTGCAGAAGGTATATATGTCAATTAATAAATAAAACAAGTTTACAGAGAGGATTAGTAACCTCTCTGTAAACTATAATTTAGCTAAATGTTAAAATTAAAAAACATACTTGTAATACTATTAATATTAAATCTCTTTGCGTGCAAAAAAAGTGATACACCTGCACCGGTTGATCCACCCGTTATACCAACATCTTTCGCTTTTAGCGATTTAAAGGTAAACGACGCTTATAGTGGCTTTACCTATTATGGCTTAAACAATAGCCCAATTATCAAAATAACATTCTCATCACCGATCAATTCCACTTCTATAAGTGGCAATATTACCCTTACCGATGCCTTTGGAAATCCGGCAGCATTCACTTCCAAATTAGAGAACAACGATAATACGGTTGTAATTACTGCTACGGCATTACAGCCCATTACTAAATATATCTTAAACGTTAATAACAATTTATCATCAAAAACCGGTGGCAAACTTCAATCGGCGGTTGCTGTAAACTTGATCACTGCTGTAGATGATGCAGATAAATTTGCCCGCATCAGCGACGACGATCTTTTAACTTTAGTTCAAAAGCAAACCTTTAAATATTTCTGGGATTTTGCACACCCAACCAGTGGCCTTGCCAGGGAAAGAAATACATCGGGTAATACCGTAACTTCCGGTGGGACGGGTTTTGGAATCATGGCCTTGGTTACCGGCATCAGCAGGAATTTCATTAGCAGGGCCGATGGGTTGATGAGGATCCAAAAGATGGTATCCTTTTTAAAAACTGCTGATCGCTTTCATGGCGCCTATCCACATTGGCTGGATGGCAATACAGGAAAGGTTATTCCATTCAGTACCAAAGATAATGGTGGAGACCTTGTTGAGACTTCATTTTTAATGGCAGGCCTAATCACAGCACGTCAATATTTTAATGGAACTGATGCGACAGAAACTTCATTACGAGCTGATATTAACACCATTTATAACGGCGTAGAATGGAGCTGGTACAGAAAAGATAACAGCAGTACACTTTACTGGCATTGGAGCCCTAATTATAACTGGGATATGAACCTTCCCATTAAAGGCTGGAACGAGTGCCTGATCACTTATGTAATGGCAGCAGCCTCTCCTACTTATTCGATCCCTAAAACTGTTTATGATACTGGTTGGGCCCAAAACGGCGCTATGAAAAATGGGAACACTTATTACGGTGTACAACTTCCTTTAGGTATAGCCAATGGCGGCCCATTATTTTTTTCGCACTATTCTTTTTTGGGCATCAATCCAACAGGTTTAAGCGATGCTTACGCAAATTACGAAACACAGACTAAGGCACACACGCAGATTAATTATAATTATTGCAAAGCTAACCCACTCGGGAACTATGGTTATAGCGAAAATTGCTGGGGTTTAACGGCAAGTGATATTCCTAACGGATATACTGCAAGTGCACCGAACAACGATGTTGGTGTAATTGCCCCTACTGCAGCCTTATCATCTTTTCCCTATACACCAACCGAATCGATGCAGGCACTAAAATATTTTTATTATAAACTGGGGAACAAAACCTGGGGAGATTATGGTTTTTACGATGCTTTCTCCCTAAAAGATCAATGGTTTGCTTCTTCAACTCTGGCTATCGACCAGGGACCAATAGTAGTGATGATCGAAAATTATAGAACCAAATTAATCTGGAACTTATTTATGTCGGCCCCTGAAGTTAAAACAGGAATGAAAAATCTTGGTTTTAGCAGCCCCAATCTTTAACAATATACATTAGCAATGAAATTTATATTCCGAAACTTCCTCTTATTATCATTTACCCTTTTTACGCTATCATCGTGTGCGCAGCGTGAAAAACAGACATACAATCCAGATCTGAAGATTAAAAAAAACCTTTCCGACATCGAACTATTGGATCTGGTTCAAAAGCAAACCTTTCAATATTTTTGGGATGGCGCCGAACCTACCTCAGGTGCTGGTAGAGAACGCTTTCATGTGGATAACGTATACCCGGAAAATGATAAGAACACAGTGGCAACTGGCGCAACTGGTTTTGGCTTGATGGCCATTTTAAGTGGCATTGATAGAGGTTATGTGACAAAAAAAGAAGGACTGGAGCGATTAAACAAAATATTGGATTTCCTATTCAAAGCCGATCGTTTTCATGGTGCATGGCCGCATTGGATAAATGGAGAAACCGCCAAAGTACGTCCGTTTGGGCAAAAAGATAATGGAGGCGACCTTGTAGAAACTTCTTTTGTTGCGCAGGCCTTAATCTGTATTAACGAATATTATAAAAATGGAACCGATGGTGAAAAGGCATTAGCTAAAAAAGCTGATGAACTTTGGAAAGGAATCGATTTCAACTGGTACCGCAATGGCCAGAATGTATTGTACTGGCATTGGTCGCCGGAGTACAAATGGGAAATGAATTTTCCTGTTAAAGGTTATAACGAATGTTTGATCATGTATGTAATGGCTGCCTCATCTCCTACGCATGGTGTTCCTGCCGAGGTATACCACGAAGGTTGGGCCAGAAACGGGCAGATTAAAACTAATTTCAAATTTTACGGACATCCTTTTACACTTGATTATCAAGGTCAGAAAAATTCAGTAGGACCATTATTTTGGGCACATTACTCCTATTTAGGTTTAAATCCGAAGGGATTGAAAGACCGTTATGCCGATTATTGGGAAAACAACGTAAACCATACACTTGCCATACACGATTACTGTGTGGCCAACCCAAAGCAATTTAAAGGTTACGGCGAAAATAACTGGGGCTTAACAGCCAGTTATTCGGTAAAAGGTTATGCAGCACATAACCCTCAGGAAGATTTTGGCGTAATCTCTCCTACCGCAGCTATATCTTCAATCCCATACACGCCAAAAGAATCGATGAAGGTAATCAGGCATCTTTACGAAGATCTGGGCGATAAAGTTTGGGGGAAATATGGTTTTTACGATGCCTTTTCAGAGCAGGACAACTGGTATCCGAAAAGATATTTAGGTATCGACCAAGGTCCAATGGTAGTGATGATTGAAAATTATAGATCGGGACTACTTTGGAAGCTTTTTATGGGAAACAAAGATGTTCAAAATGGATTAAAGAAATTGGATTTCCAGTTTAAGCCATAGTTTTAGGTAGGATATAAATGTTTAGTCATCATATATTTCAAATTAAATCTACAGAACCATGAAAAGAGTAATTTTAATATTAACAGCAATGATAGGGCTTGTAATTCTAAATTCAAGCTTTACGACAATATCAAGCACTAAACATAAAATCACAAAAGCAAAATTTGCTAATATCGATGTAACAGCTACAAATTCCACCAGCGATGGTGTATATGTCAGATTTGAAAATAATACCAGTGGTGGCGTTTATTCCTTCTTTATCCCACCAAACTCGCCGAGCGGAACAGTAATTGGGCAAATACCAGAAAACGGAGACATTTACACTGTAAAATTAACTTCAACAGGTGGCGCACATGATATGTGGGTTTACTGGGAGCATCAATCGCACGTTACCGGACTAAGCGTTAGCGGAATGGCAATTGGTTGTTCGAGCTGCGCACGAATAAACATTTTTAATTAATCCCCATAAGAATAATGGCTAAACATTTATTCAAAATATTTTTAATTTCATTGCTGTTCTGCGGTACTTATACTGTTTATGCTCAGCAAAAAACGTATTGCAACCCAATCAATATAGATTATGGTTATACACCATTCGAATCTTTTACCGAATGGGGGAAACACCGTGCCACTGCCGATCCGGTGATTGTAAATTATAAAGGCGATTTCTATCTTTTCAGCACCAACCAATGGGGTTATTGGCATAGCGCTGATCTGCTGAACTGGAAATTCCACGAAAGAAGATTTCTCCGTCCATGGAACAAAACAAAAGATGAACTCTGTGCACCAGGGGTAGGCATCGTTGGCGATACTATGGTAGTTTTCGGGAGTACCTATACTAAAAACTTCACTTTATGGGGAAGTACCGACCCAAAAGGGAACAAATGGTTTCCATTGGTTGATTCGTTAGAAATTGGTGGCTGGGATCCGTCATTTTTTACCGATGACGATGGCAAATTTTACATGTATAACGGAAGCAGCAATAACTACCCCATGTATGGCGTAGAATTAGACCGCAAAACTTTTCAACCTAAAGGCACCCGCACACCAATGTACCTGCTTGAAAGCTGGAGATATGGCTGGCAGCGTTTTGGCGAATATATGGACAATACATTTCTTGATCCTTTTGCCGAAGGCGCGTGGATGACCAAACATAATGGCAAATATTACTTTCAATATGGTGCACCGGGAACCGAATTTAGCGGTTATTCTGATGGAGTGGTGGTTGGAACCAAACCTTTATTTTACGATAGCCCTTCTACCCCTCAATCCGATCCCCTGAGTTATAAAGGCGGTGGATTTTCTCGTGGTGCAGGGCATGGCGCAACTTTTCAGGATAACAGCAAAAATTACTGGCATATTTCTACCAGCATTATCTGTGTAAAAAACACCTGGGAGCGCAGAATGGGTATCTGGCCGACAGGTTTTGATAAAGATGATGTAATGTGGACCAATACTGCCTTTGGAGATTATCCGCTCTATTTACCTTCCGAAAGAAAAGAAGGCGGTCCGGCAGGGCCAGGTTGGATGCTCATTAACTATAAAAAACCCGTTACTGTTTCTTCAACTTTAGGAAGCTTTAATGCCAATAATGCTGTTGATGAAAGCATTAAAACTTATTGGAGTGCCAAAACCGCAAACAATGGAGAATGGATCCAAACCGATTTGGGTAGTCTTGCAACCGTTAATGCCATCCAGATTAATTATGCTGATCAGGATGCAGAATTTATTGGTAAACAGACCGGGATTTACCATCAGTATAAAATCCTTTCTTCACTAGATGGTAAAAAATGGACTACCCTGGTTGATAAGAGCCAGAACAAAACCGATGTGCCGCACGATTATATCGAACTGCAGAAACCGGTAAAAACCAGGTTCATCAAAATGGTAAACATCCACATGCCAACCGGAAAATTTGCCATTAGTGGCTTGCGTGTTTTTGGCAATGGAAATGGAGAAAAACCAACAAAGGTTAAAAACCTGATTGTATTGAGAACGGAAAAAGATAAACGCAGCGCCTACATCAAATGGGAGCCTGTTGATAATGCATTTGCCTATAATCTTTACTACGGTACCGCACCAGATAAGCTATACAACTGCATTATGATCCATGATTTTAACGAGTACTGGTTCAAAGCAATGGACAGTCAAAAAGCCTATTATTTTACCATTGAAGCAATAAATGAGAATGGTGTATCTACAAAAACCGAGGTAAAGAAAGTTGATTAATAAAATACATAGTTCACGCTCGTTTGTAACGAGTGTGAAAATAACCAATCGCTTTTAGCGATTAATGTTAAATACGATAAAATCGTAAAGCTATTTAGGCACTCGTTAGAAACGAGCGCAAGCTGATAAAAGAATAAAATACACATATAATGAAGAGAGCGAATATCCTGGTCGGTTTTTTAACCCTGCTTGTACTGAACGGATCAGCACAAACCAAAAAACCTGTTTCGGCAGCAGATGCAAAGATGAATACCTTCATCAGCAACCTCATGGCGAAAATGACAGTTGATGAAAAAATTGGTCAATTGAACCTGCCAAGTTCTGGCGATATCACCACGGGACAAGCTAATAGCAGCGACATTTCTAAAAAAATCAGAGATGGACAAGTTGGTGGATTATTCAACATCAAAGGAGTAGATAAGATAAAAGCAGTTCAAAAGATTGCAGTAGAAAACAGTCGAATGAAAATTCCTTTACTTTTCGGAATGGATGTGATCCACGGTTATAATACTGTGTTCCCAATTCCATTAGGAATGAGTTGCGTTTGGGACATGAATGCCGTACAAAAATCGGCAAGGGTTGCAGCGATAGAAGCCAGTGCAAGTGGAATTAACTGGACCTTCTCTCCTATGGTTGATATTTCTAGAGACCCACGCTGGGGCCGCATTTCCGAAGGAAGTGGCGAAGATGCTTATTTAGGTTCACAGATTGCCGCAGCCATGGTGAAAGGTTATCAAGGTAAACTTCAGGCCAATAATGAAATTTTAGCCTGCGTAAAACATTATGCACTTTATGGTGCTGCTGAGGCCGGTAGAGATTATAATACCACCGATATGAGCAAAGTGCGTATGTATAATGAATATTTCCCCCCATATAAAGCCGCTGTTGATGCAGGAGCAGCCAGTATTATGGCTTCTTTTAACGAAGTTGATGGTATCCCTGCAACCGGAAGCAAATGGTTAATGACCAATGTTTTGCGCAACCAATGGGGCTTTAAAGGTTTTGTGGTAACTGATTATACGGGTATCCCTGAAATGATTGCACACGGTATGGGCGATTTACAAACTGTTTCTGCCCTGGCTTTAAATGCCGGCATTGATATGGATATGGTGGGCGAAGGCTTTTTAGGTACTTTAAAAAAATCATTGGCAGAGAAAAAAGTTGGCATGGCACAAATAGACAGGGCGTGCCGATTAGTGCTTCAGGCAAAATATAAACTTGGTTTATTTGCTGATCCTTATAAATTCTGTAATCCAGAAAGAGCAGAAAAGGAGGTTTTTAGTCCAGCTAACCGCCAGGTTGCACGAGAAATTGCAGCTGAAAGCTTTGTGTTACTGAAAAATAACAATAATGTACTTCCATTAAAAAAATCAGGTACTATTGGCTTAATCGGTCCATTGGCAGATAATACGGCCAACATGTACGGAACCTGGAGCGTTGCTGCCCTTTTTGATAAATCGGTAACGGTACTTCAAGGTTTAAAAAATGTTTTGGGTGATAAAGCGAAAATTTTAACTGCACGTGGCGCTAATTTTTTAACAGATTCTGCTATGGAGCACCGTTATGTAAACATCCACAACCCTACTTACAAACGCGATCCACGAACTGAAGCAGAAATGATTAAAGAAGCTTTAGAAGTTGCAAAAAAATCTGACGTTATTGTGGCTACCATTGGCGAAGGTTCTGAATTTACAGGCGAAAGCAGCAGTGTAACCGATATCCAGATTCCTGAAACGCAAAAAAACCTGTTAAAAGCATTGGCTAAAACCGGTAAACCAGTGGTATTAGTATTATTTACTGGCAGACCATTGGCATTAAACTGGGAGCAGGAAAATATTCCGTCAATTTTAAATGTTTGGTTCCCGGGTAGTGAAGCTGGAAATGCAATTGCCGATGTACTTTTTGGCGATGTTAATCCTTCGGGTAAACTGAGTGCAACTTTCCCTCAAAATGTAGGTCAGGTGCCTTTGTATTACGCACATAAAAATACCGGTAGACCGTTGGCGGAGGGTAAATGGTTCGAAAAATTCCGCTCTAACTATTTAGATGTAAGCAACGATCCTTTATACCCATTCGGTTTTGGCTTAAGTTATACTACATTCAGCTATGGCGATGTTAAATTAAGTTCTAACACCTTAACTAAAGGAAAATCGATCACTGCATCGGTTACGCTAAGCAATACGGGTAAATATGATGGCAAAGAGGTTGTTCAATTGTACATTCAAGATCTTGTTGGAAGCATTACCCGCCCCGTTAAAGAGCTAAAAGGTTTCCAAAAAATTAATTTAAAAGCGGGAGAAAGTAAAACCGTCACTTTCAACATTTCCGAAAATGATCTTAAGTTTTACAATGCTGATCTAAAATTTGTAGCAGAGCCTGGCGATTTTAAAGTATTTATCGGAACAAACTCACGCGATGTAAAAGAGGCATCTTTTATACTGAAATAAAGACAATTAGGTTTGGTTATGAACCCTGTGCTATTGTAAAGTAGCCAGGGTTTTCTATTTTTGTTAAATGAAATCATCATAATTTATAAAAACACAGCTTGAAATAACAAATCATGATAGCTTCATCAACTTTAAAAATAATATAAAACGGATGAAAAAGATTTTTTTTACCATCTGCATTCTTTTTTCTGTACTCTTTTTAAACGCTCAAGACTTAAAAAAATACGACAAGGGAAGCTATATCAAAGGAAAGGACTCTATTTACTACAGAATCCTGTTTCCCGAGAATTTTAATCCCGACCAAAAATATCCGATCATATTTTTTCTGCATGGAAGTGGAGAAAGAGGTAGCGATAATGCCAGTCAACTGGTACACGGTGGAAAATTGTTTTTAAAAAACGATGTACGCAAAAATTTCCCTGCGATTATTGTTTTCCCTCAGTGCCCATCTAACGATTTTTGGGCAAATGCGAATTTTGAGAAAGATGTCAAAGGTAAAAGGAGAATCAGTTTTGTGGAGGGTGGCAAACCAACCAAAATTATGCATGCGCTACAAGGCATGGTTAAAAACTTCCTTAATAAACCTTATATAAACAAAGAGCAGGTGTATGTGGGCGGTTTATCAATGGGGGCAATGGGTACTTATGAATTGTTAAGAAGAGAACGCCGCAAATTTGCCGCTGCCATTGCCATCTGTGGAGGCGATAATACCAACAACATTAAAAAATATCAAAAAATACCGCTTTGGATTTTCCATGGTGCAAAAGATGATGTTGTTGATCCGGCTTTTTCGATTGCCATCGCCGAACGTTTGAAAACGGTTGGTGATGAGGTGAAGTTCACGCTGTATCCAAATGCCAACCACAATAGCTGGGACAGCGCCTTTGCAGAGCCAGAACTGTTAACCTGGCTATTTTCACATAAGAAATAGTAGAACGATCCATCATACTGAACTTGTTTCATTATCTGTCTTTATCTAGTCTTAGCGTCTCGCCAAGACCTTAGTTTTTTACCGTAAGAATTTAGAGAAGACAATAAATTGAGAAGTCTTAGAGAGAAGTTAAGAGTAGTGTAGATCAAACCTCGCAGGTTTTAAAAACCTGCGAGGTTTAGACATAACACCTAATCTTCAAATTCTTTGTCACTAGTTAGTTGGTCATATTTCTTTTCATGATATTCTTCGTAAAAAGATAGTCCTCCAAACCAATCAATAACCTCTTCTCTTCTTAAAGATGTTGATTTATTAGATAAAATGCTGTTAAATGACGAATGTGGATAGTCTCTAAAATCTTTGAGTAGCCCATGCTTTTGCGGATTTGAATGGATATAGTAAATAAGTTCAGTCAAGTAATATTCATCTTCAACTTTCTTTCGCTTAAAACGCTCTTCAAAGAGTTTTCCGGTACGCCCAAATCGCTTATTAAAAGCTTTTGCATACGCATTGAATAAATTAGAAAAGCTCTTTTCAACACGAGCTATAATTTTTTCTTCCTCTTTAACTTTAATTAGCAAATGAAAATGATTATTCAAAAGACAATAAGCAAAAATATCTGCTACTGGTACAATGTATTTCTTTAATAAAATTAAAAAATATAGATAATTTGATTCTTCTCGAAATATGATCTCGCTATTATTCCCTCTATTATAGATATGGTAAAAAGACTCTGATTCTAAAGGAATTGTCGTTATCATACTTAAACTTAAAGAAATTCATAGAGAAATCAAATATCATAAGTTCCAGACCCCGAAGGTTTAAGCTTGAGTAATCCAGACCTCGCAGGTTTTGAAAACCTGCGAGGTCTAAAAAAAATTCAAGTCACAAAAAAAAGGTCCCCGTTCAAAACCAGGACCTTTTCAGTAGTATTAACTGATATTATTCCGCCATATTATGGTAAACCGCCTGCACATCATCATCTTCCTCTAACTTATCGATCAATTTCAAAACGTCAGCAGCTTGTTCTTCTGTAACCTCATGGTGAGACAAAGCAATACGCTCTAGTTTTGAGCTCTTTAACTCAATTCCTTTTTCTTCTAAAGCTTTTTGTAAAGAGCCAAAGTTTTCGAAAGCACCTTGAGCAACAGCGATATCGTTGCCTTCTTCATCAGCCTCTACGTACAATTCCTCCAAACCAGCATCAATTAGTTCAAACTCTAACTCTTCTAAGTCTAAACCTTCAGCCGGTACAAAACGGAAAACAGATTTGCGGCTAAAAACGAAATCTAACGATCCGGTTTTACCCAAAGAACCATCGGTTTTGTTAAAATAACTACGAACATTTGCTACGGTACGGTTGGTATTATCAGTAGCCGTTTCAATTAAAACTGCAACACCGTGCGGTGCATAACCTTCATATACAATTTCCTCGTAATTGGCCATCGATTTATCAGATGCACGCTTAATAGCTGCCTCTACCCTATCTTTTGGCATGTTTACCGCTTTCGCATTTTGCATAGCCGTACGTAAGCGCGAGTTGGTTTCCGGATGAGGTCCGGATTCCTTAACCGCCATTACAATATCTTTACCAATACGCGTAAACTGAACCGCCATTTTGGCCCAACGCTTAAATTTTCTCTCTTTTCTAAATTCGAATGCTCTTCCCATTTTTCGAGTATTGAGGTATAAGATTTGAGATAGGAGACTTTATGCCTTCAACCTTTCAACCTTCTACCTTTATATTATTTTTTTAAATTATTCAACATATCAATTGTCAGTTTCGATAAATCGAACTCTGGTTTCCATCCCCAATCTTTTGCAGCATAGTTATCGTCGATAGAACGTGGCCAGCTATTTGCAATTTGCTGACGGGGATCATTAGCGGCGTAAGATAATGTAAAATCTGGAATATGTTTTCTGATTTCGGCCGCTAAAACCTCAGGTGTAAAACTTACCCCACCAAAATTATAACTGCTACGCACCGAGATCTGATCTGCCGGTGCATCCATCAGCTCAATGGTTCCACGGATGGCATCGTCCATATACATCATTGGCAACTCCGTTTCTGCATTTAAGAAACTCTGGTAACTGCCTTTTTTCAAAGCGTCGTGAAAAATGTGGATCGCATAATCTGTTGTGCCACCACCCGGGGCAGCTTTCCAGCTGATTAATCCTGGATAACGGATACTCCTCACATCTAATCCGTACTTTTGGTTGTAATATTCGCACCAGCGCTCCCCTGCCAGTTTACTAATTCCATAAACTGTATTCGGATCCATTACACAATATTGCGAGGTATTATCTTTTGGCGAATTAGGACCAAATACAGCAATAGAACTTGGCCAATATACTTTTGCAGTTTTATATTCTAAAGCTAAATCTAAAACATTCAATAAGCCATTCATATTTAAATCCCAGGCTAACTTTGGATTTTGCTCACCTGTAGCCGATAATAAAGCTGCTAAAAGGTAAACCTGTGTTGGTTTGTATTTATGAAAAATGCCATTGATCATTTCCTTATCCAGCACATTCACAAATTCAAACGGTGCAGAGTTTTTGATGTCGTAATCTGGCCTGCGAATATCGCATGCAACCACATGATCATCACCATATATTTTACGTAACATGGTTACCAACTCGGTACCAATCTGCCCGTTAGAGCCTAAAACAACAATTTTTTCTTGCATAATTTTTTTGAGATTGAGCAAAGGTAAAAAAATGGGATAAAAGGCGATAAAATATTTATACTTAGTGTAGAATAGTGGTTAATTGTTTAAACTGGTTAACTGTAAACCGCAAACTGTTAACCGGATTGTTTAATTGTTGCATTGCTAACTGCAAATTGCCAACTGAAAACTGTTAACTTGAAACTGTTAACTGATATCCTAGGTATTAGAACCTTTGAACAATGAAACATACACAATCAAACTTGATTACATTTCAACATTAATTTTATTACATTTACTACACTTACCTGCACAACCAAATAACAAATGACTCACGCTGAGCCCGAAAAATCTGATGATTTACTTGATCGCTTAAAACTGGGCGATAAGCAGGCTTACGAAAAAATATATTTCACCTATAGTAATGAGCTTTTATTGGCAGCCTACAAAAAAACAGGCGACAAGGTAATTGCTGAAGAACTGGTGCAGAATATCTTTATCTCCCTTTGGGAAAAGCGACAGGAAGCAGTGATCAATAACCTCCAGGCTTATTTGTTCGGTGCCTTGAAGTTAAGTGTAATCAACCACATCAGGAGCCTCGTTATGGAAAATAAGTACATGGAGTACCAAATCCTAACCTATTCAGAAGACCATCAGGATACCACTAACCTGGTCGATCTGCACGATCTATCTTCCATCATTGAAGAAGGCATCAACTCTCTTCCGGAAAAAACCCAGGAAGTTTTCAGGCTGAGCCGATACCAGCACCAATCTACTAAAGATATTTCTGCTGGTTTAAATATTTCCGAAAAAGCTGTAGAATACCATATTACCCGCTCAATTAAAAGAATTAAAGAATATATTAAAAATTTCTACATCTTTTTATAGCTGACTATCAAGTAATTGAAAATTATTTCAGCTTTTTCATCTCCTATCTTTAGGGGTTCGCACTCATTGCGTTACTTGTATAGTATAGAGCCAAATATTCTTTCTTATGGACCAGAAATCATTTTACGATTTACTAAGCCGTTACGAAAACGGAAATTGTACCGAAGCCGAAAAGCTTTGGGTAGATAAATGGTATCATAATTTAAATAGCAGGAATTTTAAAGATTTATCGTCAACTGCACTCGAAGAAATGCAGGCCAATACCTGGCTAAACATCAATAATATTGAGCGCAAACCAGCACAAGCATTAAAGGTTAAAAGGCTTTGGCCAAAATTTGCAATCGCAGCAGCTATACTGGTTGCCTTTTTTATCGGGGGATTATACCTAACCAACTACAACCATGCTGAACAATCATTTATAGATGAAAACAGCGGTTTAGGCTTAATCAGCAAAACCAATGATACTGATCGTTCCATTATTATAGCGCTTAGCGATAAAAGCACGGTAACACTTAAACCGCAGGCCAATATTATTTATCCAAAGATTTTTGCTGCCAGCAAAAGAATGGTCTATTTAAAAGGAACAGCTTTCTTTTCGGTAAGCAAAAACCCAAAACGGCCTTTCTATGTATACAACCAGAAACTGGTTGTTCGGGTTTTGGGTACCAGTTTTTGGGTGAAATCATCAACAGATAAACTTCCCGCTCAAGTTGCCGTAAGGACTGGAAAAGTTCAGGTAGAAGAAAATCAAAAAAATTCTGTATTTACTTTCTCTAAAGAAAAACTGGCGAAACCAATTCTGCTTACGCCAAATCAAAAAGGTGTCTTTTCCGACCACAAATTAAATAAAACATTGGTAAGCAAGCCTATTCCATTGGCCGAAGCTTATAACATACCCACAAGCTTGAGCTACAATTTTAAGGAAGAAAGCATTAAAGAAATTTTCAAAACCTTGTCTGAAGCTTATGGGATAGAGATAAAATCGGATAATGAGCAGATTTCGACCTATACTTTTACCGGAGATTTAAGCAAAAAAGGGCTATATGAGCAGCTCGACCTGATCTGTGGAACCATATCAAGCAAATATTACATCCAGGGAACCAGCATTGTAGTTTCCAATAAAAACTAACCAAATATATAAACATGATGAAGAAGAACCACAACACCAACAGCCCGTAACCGCGGCGCCATTTTCCATAATATTTTTCTAAAAAACAAAGCCGACAATGTGGGGCATTGCCGGCGAGTTAAATACATTAGAAATGTATTCATGGTATTTCTATGTCCAATAAATCCAATCATTTAATGAACAATAACCAAATTTATGAAAAAAAATCAACTTATTTCGCTGGCGATATATGCAATGAGAGTTTCGATTTACCAAATACTTGCAATAATAATTTTTACTTGTGGTGCTTTTGCCAAAAATGTCGACGCACAAGATTTTCTGAACAAATCAATTTCGATTAAAGCTGATCAAACAGATATTAAAACCATTATAGAAAAAACAGAACACCTAGCCAATGTTAAATTTGTTTACAGCCCACAATTAATAAACTCCAGCCGTAAAGTTTCTATTAATGTGGTTAACCAAAAGCTTAAATACTTTCTTGAGAATTCGCTAAAACGTTATGACGTGGGATATAGGATAGTTAAAGATCAGATTCTGCTCTATTCTATTCCCGCCAATAACAACCTCGAACTACTGAAAGCGTTTGAAGGCATTGTTACCGGAAAAGTAACCGACAGTAAAGGGAATGCCATCCCTGGGGTATCAGTTACCGTTAAAGGAAAATCAATCGGGACCACAACCGACGAAAATGGTGCTTTTGCGCTAAAGGGCTTAACTGTTGACAGCCGTGTAATCGTGGTGAGATACGTAGGTTTCATTTCCAAAGAAGTAAGCCTATCACCTGGCAATGCCGACGAAAACCTGAGTATCAGCCTATCAGAAGATAACCTACAATTGGAAAGTGTGATGGTCACCGGTGGTAATCCAAAGAAAAAATTAGAAAGCAGTGTGGCCTTAACCTCGGTGAGCAATAAAGATATCACTAACAGAGCACCATTAAACAGCACCGATTTATTGAAAGCCATACCAGGTTTAACGGTAGAAAGTACGGGTGGCGACGGACCGGGAAATGTTTGGGTAAGGGGCTTTCCGCAGCAGGGCGGATATATCTTTCTGGGCATACAGGAAGATGGGTTACCGCTTTTACCAACGGGTTTTAACACCAACCCATCTGTTGATCAATATTATAAAACAGATTTAACCATTCAGAATATCGAAGCAGTTAGAGGTGGCAATGCCTCAATTATTCAAGCCAATACGCCAGGTGCTGTAGTAAACAACATCAGTTACGTGGGCGCCGATAAACAATATGGCCAATTTAAATTTACTACAGGTTTTTCGCAAGGTTTGTACCGTTTTGATGGGAATACCGGAGGCAAAATAAACGACCGGATTAAATACAATATCGGTGGTTTTTACCGTACCGATAACGGCGTGGTAGATCAAGGTTTTAACCCGGCCAACCAGGGCGGACAGATTAAAGGCAACATGACTTTTAATTTTAAAAACAACAAGGGCTTTTTCAGGGTGTATGGGAAATACCTGAATGATAAAGTTCAGTTCTTACTAACGAGTTATTACCCTTATGATGCTACCGGAAAGCCAACCACTTACCGCGATTATAACATGGCTTCACAATCGATTCTACCTGTTCAAACCGAATGGAATTATAACGATCCTACAACCGGAAGCCGTAATTTTAGTTTAACAGATGGTATCCATACCAAATTGGGCTCAGCTGGTTTCCAGTTCAATTATCTAACCGATAGTGGCTGGCAGATTGTAAACAATTTCCGCTATCAAAATACCCATACAAACTCAACCTATACCGTTCCAGCTGGAATTACAGCCAGAACAATGGCTACACCTTACTATTACCCAGGAGGCGCCGTTGCACCGTTTGTAACGGGCGATTATGTAATTACATCAAACGCACAGGGACAAATTAACAGTGACGTTCAAATTGTTGATTATCTGGATCTGAAAAAGACCATTAAAAATCATAGTTTAAATATCGGTGCAGGTATTCACCAATACAATCGCGATGATTTACGCTATGCATTTAGGTCTTTTACAGAATTTAAAGAGCACCCAAGCATTATTTTGCAATCGCCAACAGCAGCAGAAAGAACCATCCAAACCAAAAACACCTTTATTGGCGATACCAGAACATTATCAGCTTATGCAGGCGATGAGATTAAAATATCCGAAAAATGGCGTTTAGATATTGGAGCCAGAATTGATAACCAGAATGTTAAGGGGGATAGACCTTATTATGCACTTAATGCAAATGGCACAGTAAATATTGCAGCAGCAGCAACTCCAACCATATTGGGTTATACCAGCTATGATGAAACATTAACCAACTGGGCAGCATCAATAGGTGCAAATTATAAGATAAGCACTACAGCAAGTATGTTTGCGCGGGCTACAAAAGCCTATAACGCACCAAATATAGGCGATTATAATGCTTCAGGATATAATGGTGCAAACATTAAAAAACGCCCGGTTTATTTAGGCGAAGTAGGTTTTAAATATGCCAAAAACAATCTGGCCATTTTTGCATCAGGAAGTTATTCTGCCATTAAAAATGTTTCATTAACGATTAATGTACCTACTGCCGCAGCTGGCACACAGGCTTTGGTGGCCTTTGGCTCTACACGCACATGGAGTGCCGAGTATGAAGTTTCTTACAAAATATTCAAACCGCTGAGCTTGCGCTTAACCGGAACACTGCAAGATTCTAAATACACCGATTACGAAGCAAATACAAGTGGAAATGCCGCTGTAGCTGCCGAGTTTGGCGACCGTGTATATAGTTTTACTGGCAAAAGAACCGAAAGGGTACCTGTATTGAATACAGAGCTAGGTGCCAACTATGATTACAAAAACTTTAACCTGTATGTGGCAGCTAATTATGTTGGCAGTCGCTTTACCTCACCTAGCGGCAGTTATGAACTCCCATCCTATGTGGTAATGAAAGCTGGTGCAGGATATAATTTTACTAAAAAGATTTCAATAAGATTTTGGGCAGACAACTTGTTAAATGCAAAAGTGCTGACAGAGGGTGATGTTCGGGGAGATCAGTTCAGAGATTTCTCAACCATAACCCCTGGCACATTAATGATTGGCAGAACATTACTTCAACGTACCTTCTGGGGATCATTAGCTTATTCATTCTAACAAATAAAACCGGAGTTTACGCTCCGGTTTTTTAATTCTAAAACATCATGACAACAAGAAGATCATTTTTACAAAAGGTAAGCTTTGCTAGCGCAGCAGCTTTTTTAAGTCCATCATTAATTACAACAGCTTTAGCAGGGTCTGCTAAAGTTTCAAAAATAGGAATCGGACTTTTCACTTTAAGAGAGCAGTTAACTGCAGATGTAAAAGCCACAATAGAACAGGTAGCTAAAATCGGTTATAGCCAGGTAGAAACCTATTATGGTTATCCTGGCAAATACGAAGTGAAAGGTTTTTGGGGTTTGGAAGCAAAAGACTTTAATGCCTTATTAAAAGCAAATGGCCTCACTTCTCCCAGCGGACATTATAACCTAACTGAGTTTTTATCCTCAGGCGATGATAAAGTGCTAAAATCGCACATCGAAACCGCAGCCACCGTTGGCCAGAAATATTTCGTTATCCCAGCTTTGCCTACTAATATCAGGGCTAATGGGACATTAGATGATTACAAGCGCATGGCCTCAAAATTTAACCAGGCGGCTGAGCTTTGCCAAAAGTCTGGATTGAAATTAGCTTACCACAACCATAACTTCGAATTTAAAGATCAGGGCAATGGGGCTACAGGCTACGAAATCCTGCTCACTGAAACCGATGCCAAACTGGTCGGTTTTGAACTCGATATCTTTTGGGCGGTAAATGCAGGTTTAAACCCTGTTGATATGTTCAAGAAAAATCCAGGTCGTTATAAAATGTTCCATGTTAAGGATATGGATAAAACAGACAAAGCAGTTTTCGTGGAAGTGGGTTCTGGCAGGATAGATTTCAAGGGCATTTTTGCTGCTTCTAAATTGGCTGGAGTAGATTATATTTTTACAGAACAGGACATCATCAGGAAAGCACCTTATGAGAGTATAGCAGAAAGCTATGATTACATCAAAAAAAATCTACTTTAAGCATATTTTATCCTTAAAAAATCCGTGTTTTTAGATTTATTAGTAAATAATATGCTTATCTATACTAAATGTACTTTTTACACCAAGTATAATCGATGTAAAAACGTTGTTTAAAGCACACTAAGGCGTCAAAAAATCATTTATTTAGAACAATTCTATTCGGTAACAATCACATTGCACACCAATAATTTAACTTAAAAAAGTTATTCTTTCCGTTATATTTTTTCTAATATTACTAATTCAACACATAAGTAACCAATATATAAAATCATAAATACGATGCACAGAAGAGAAGCACTCAAAAACGTTGCATTTTTGCTGGGAGGAGCAATCTCGGCAAGCACAATGGGCGTTTTATTTGAAAGTTTTACGCTACCGGAAAACGAAAAGAACTTTGTCCTCTATTCTCTGGAGGACGAAAAAATTTTCGCCGAATTCGCTGATATTATTGTTCCGACTACCAAAACATCTGCTGGCGCCAAGGCTGCAGGTTTAGGGAAATTTATCCCGATGATGATGAAAGATTGTTACCCTGCCACTATGCAAACCTCATTTGCGCAAGGTTTTAAAGATCTTCAGGCTAAATCAATGAAAGATTTTGGAAAAAGTTATATCACCTTAACACCAGCCGATCGTAAAAAACTAATGATCGATTTAAGGGCAATCGCACTTGCCCAAAAAGCGAGCAAATCAGAAGAGAATAAAGATTTAGCTTACTTTTTTATTACCGCAAGAGATTTAACCCTACTTGGTTATTATTCTTCAGAAATTGGTTGTACCAAAGCACGCGAATATGTGCTTATTCCAGGCCGGTATAATGGCAATGTGCCATTAAAACCAGGTCAAAAATCTTGGGCAACCTAATTTCTAAAACAACAACAAAACATCATGAATTTAAATACAAATTTAAAAGCAGAAAATACTTACGATGCTATTGTTATAGGATCGGGAATTAGCGGCGGCTGGGCTGCCAAAGAACTTACAGAAAAGGGTTTACGCGTGTTGATGCTCGAAAGAGGAATGAACATTGAGCACATTACCGGTTACGAAACGGCAATGAAAAACCCATGGGATTTTAAACATGCCGGAAAACTTACGGAAGAGCAAAAACGTACTCACCCGGTACAAAAAAGAGATTATCCTTACCAGGAAGCAAATGAAAAATGGTGGGTAAACGATTTAGAATGCCCATATACGGAAGATAAACGTTTCGATTGGTACCGTGGTTTCCACGTTGGTGGAAAATCGCTAATGTGGGGCCGCCAAAGTTACCGTTTTAGCGATCATAACTTTGAGGATAACAAAAAAGATGGTCATGGAAATGACTGGCCAATTCGGTACGCCGACCTTTCTCCTTGGTACGATTATGCAGAACGATTTGCCGGCATCAGTGGTTCAAAAGAAAATTGGCCAACTTGTCCGGATGGTGAGTTTCTACCCCCAATGGATTTAAACATTGTAGAAAAATCGGTAAAAGCCCGCGTTGAAGAACATTATAAAAAAGAACGCATTATCATGATTGGCCGTGTTGCCAATCTTACTGTTCCGCACAAAGGCCGCGGCAATTGCCAGTACAGAAACTTATGTAGCCGAGGCTGTCCGTTCGGTGCTTATTTCAGTACGCAGTCTTCTACCCTTCCGGCAGCGATGGCAACAAAAAGGTTAACGGTTAGGCCATATTCTATCGTAAATCATATCATTTATGATAAAGACACCAAAAAAGCAAAAGGTGTAATGGTAATCGATGCAGAAACCAACAAAACGATGGAATTTTATGCTAAAATTGTTTTTGTAAACGGTTCTACGCTAGGTTCAACTTTCGTTTTATTAAACTCAACTTCTGAAGCCCATCCAAATGGATTGGGTAATGGAAGTGGTCAGTTAGGACACAATTTAATGGACCACCATTTCCGTTGCGGAGCATCTGGAGAGGCCGAAGGCTTTGATGACAAATACACTTATGGGCGTCGTGCAAACGGAATCTATGTACCTAGGTATCAGAATATCGGCAACGATAAACGCGATTATCTGCGTGGTTTCGGTTATCAGGGTGGTGCAAGCAGATCAAATTGGCAAGATGATGTTGCTGAATTGTCTTTCGGAGCAGATTTAAAACAAAAAATGACCACTCCAGGCAAATGGTCTATGGGCTTGGGCGGTTTTGGAGAGATGTTACCTTATTACGAAAACAAGGTATACATCGATAAAACCAAAAAAGACAAATGGGGACAACCCGTACTGGCTATCGATTGCGAGTACAAAGAGAACGAGAAAAAAATGCGTGTGGATATGATGAATGATGCCGCCGAAATGTTAGAAAAGGCTGGCATGAAAAACATCAAAACATTCGATAATGGCTGTTATCCGGGTATGGCTATCCATGAGCAAGGAACGGCTAGAATGGGTAATGATCCGAAAACTTCTGTACTCAATAAGTGGAACCAGATGCACGAAGTGAATAATGTTTTCGTAACTGATGGATCTTGTATGCCATCAATCGCGTGCCAAAACCCGTCGTTAACATTTATGGCTTTAACTGCCCGTGCATGCGATTACGCCGTAAAAGAATTAAAGAAAAAGAACATCTAAAAAGAGGTTAAAGGCATAAGGTTAAAGGTGTAGGGTTAATCGCCCTAAAACTTGAACCTTATGTCATACACCAATAAGATATAGAAAAACAACATCTAGACAGGTTAAAGGCATTAAGTATTTAAGGTATAAGGGAAATCGCCCTAACCTTAAACCTTAAACCCCTCACCTTTATAAACATGAAAAGAAAATTAAGAATGGGCATGATAGGCGGTGGAAAAGACGCTTTTATCGGTGCCGTACACCGTTTGGCTGCCAATATGGATGGCCTTATTGAATTAACTGCCGGAGCTTTAAGTGTAAATCCTGAAATTGGATACGAATCTGGAAAACTACTTTTTCTTCCGGATAACAGAATCTACACCAATTACGAAGAAATGCTGACAAAGGAAAGTGAATTGCCAGCAGATGAAAGAATTGACTTTGTAACCATCGTTACGCCAAACTTTGCTCACTTTGCTCCTGCAATGATGGCTTTAGATAAGGGTTTCAACGTGGTGATTGAAAAACCAATGACTTTAACTTTGGAAGAAGCAAAACAGCTAAAAGCTAAAGTAGAAGAAACTGGATTAACACTATGTTTAACCCATACCTACTCTGGTTACCCAATGGTAAAACAGGCCAAACAAATGGTGGGCGAAGGTGCTTTAGGCGCAATCAGAAAAATCATGGTCGAATATCCTCAAGGCTGGTTAAGCACCTTATCAGAACGCGAAGGAAATGCACAGGCAGCCTGGCGCACCGATCCATCTAAAACCGGAAAAAGCGGTAGCATGGGCGATATTGGTACACATGCCGCTCATTTAGCAGAATATATTTCTGGTTTAAAAATTACTAAAATCTGTGCTGATTTAAGTATTGTTGTTCCAGGCAGAGCCATTGACGATGATGGAAACGTATTGTTAAAATTCGATAACGGTGCTAATGGTGTTCTTGTAGCATCACAAATTGCTGCCGGAGAAGAAAATGCATTGAAGATTAGAGTATATGGCGAAAAAGGTGGCATGGAATGGCACCAGATGGAACCGAACACCTTAATTGTGAAATGGTTAAATGCCCCTGCTCAAATTTATAGAACAGGTAACGGTTATATGGGCAGTTTCGCACAGCACAATACCCGAACTCCTGGTGGTCACCCGGAAGGTTACTTAGAAGCATTTGCCAATATTTATAAAAACTTTGCATTAACAGTAGATGCTAAATTAAATAATGAGCAACCTACTGCTGAAATGTTAGACTTTCCAAGTACTGAAGATGGAATTAGAGGAATGGCATTTATCGAAAATGTAGTGGCTTCTAGCCAATCAGACCAAAAGTGGTTAGATTATAAATTATAACAATCAAGCATGACAACGATAAAAGGACCAGCGGTATTTTTAGCACAATTTATAAGCGACGAAGCCCCATTTAACTCCCTAGACAGTATTTGTAAATGGGCAGCAGGTTTAGGTTTTAAAGGCATTCAGATGCCAACCTTAGATGCAAGATTTATTGATCTTCAAAAGGCTGCCGAAAGCAAAACCTATGCCGATGAACTGAAAGGAAAAATTGCTTCTTATGGCTTAGAAATTACGGAACTTTCTACACACTTACAAGGTCAATTGGTTGCGGTACACCCGGCTTATGATGATCTTTTTGATGCCTTTGCACCAAAAGAAGTACACAAAAATCCAAAAGCAAGAACAGAATGGGCTGTGCAGCAAATGAAATATGCAGCTAAAGCCTCTCAAAACTTGGGTTTAAATGCACATGCCACCTTTAGCGGCTCATTATTGTGGCAATATTTCCATCCCTGGCCACAACGTCCGGCAGGATTGGTTGAAGAAGGTTTTGCAGAACTGGCAAAACGCTGGACACCAATTTTAAACGAATTCGACCAATGTGGCGTTGATGTTTGCTACGAAATACATCCGGGTGAAGATTTATTTGATGGCGAAACCTATGAAATGTTCCTCGCTGCGGTAAATAATCATCCTCGGGCATGCTTATTGTATGATCCATCACACTTTGTATTGCAACAATTGGATTACATTCAATACATCGATTTTTACCACGAACGCATAAAAGCCTTCCACGTAAAAGATGCAGAATTTAACCCTACAGGCAAACAAGGCACTTTTGGCGGATACCAGAGTTGGGCAAACCGGGCTGGTCGTTATCGCTCGCCAGGTGATGGTCAGGTTGATTTTAAAACCATTTTTAGTAAATTGGCGCAATATGATTTTAAAGGTTGGGCCGTTATGGAATGGGAATGCTGTATCAAAAACCAGCAAGATGGTGCCCGCGAAGGTGCAGAATTTATTAAAAAGAACATCATTAACGTAACCGATAAAGCATTTGACGATTTTGCAGCATCGGGTAGTGATAGCGCCTTCAATAAAAGAATATTAGGATTATAAGATTAACAAACACAACACACACACATGAAAAAAACATTTTTAATTTTAGGCGCTGTAGTCATTTTTATGGCGTCTTTTTCAAAAGCTAATTTATCGAGAGAGAAAACTGTGGTTGCGACAGCAACATTAACTAATCATGCTGCTTTGCAGTCAAATCCAGGTGAAAAACTGATCAACAAATCAGACTGCTTGGGTTGCCATAACAAGACCAACAAAATTATTGGCCCTGCATACGTAGAAATTGCAAAAAAATATCCGGCTACCGAGAAAAACATCAACATGTTAGCCGATAAGATTATTAAAGGTGGAACAGGGGTTTGGGGCAACATGCCGATGACTGCGCACGCTACCCTTAAAAAAGATGATGCAAAATTAATGGTAAAGTATATATTATCTTTAAAGAAAAAATAATCGACCTCAGTTAGCAAATCGATTTACTTATATGAAAACAGAGCAAGAAAATAAAAACACGAGTAACCGCCGTGATTTTATTAAGACCACAGCTATTGCCGCTGCTGCGTTTATGATCGTGCCCCGCCATGTTTTAGGCGGACCAGGTTATTTGGCACCAAGCGATCGTTTATTGGTTGCAGGTATTGGTGTTGGCGGAAAAGGCCAAAGCGATTTAAGCATGTTTTACAAAAGCGGAAAAGCAGACATTGCTTTTTTATGCGATGTAGACGATCGCCGTGCAGCCAATAGTGTTAAGGCTTTCCCTAAGGCGAAATACTATAAAGACTGGCGCGAAATGTTAGATAAGGAACATAAACATTTCGATGCTGTCTCTGTTTCTACTCCTGATCACAATCATGCTATCCAGGCTTTAGCAGCTATGCAATTGGGCAAACACGTTTATGTGCAGAAACCTTTAACACATGATATTTATGAGGCACGCATTCTAACCGCTGCCGCAAAAAAATATAAAGTGGTAACCCAAATGGGAAATCAAGGTGCATCAAACGATGGTCCGCGCCAAATGAAAGAATGGTACGAAGCTGGTTTAATTGGCGATGTACATACAGTTTACGCATGGACTGATAGACCGGTTTGGCCACAAGGCATTCCCTGGCCAAGCAAAAAAGCAGAAATTCCTAAAGAATTAGATTGGAATTTATGGTTAGGAACAGCCCCTGAAAAGGACTTTGTAGATAAATTAGTTCCATTTAACTGGCGTGGCTGGTGGGATTATGGTACTGGCGCCTTGGGTGATATGGGCTGTCACTTAATCGAAGCTCCATTTAGCGTATTAAACTTAAAATATGCAAAAGAAGTTCAGGCCAGTGTAGGTTCTGTTTATGTAGATGAGTTTAAACGTGGCTATTTCCCTGAAAGCTGCCCTCCATCAAGCCACGTTACCTTAAAATTCCCTAAAACAGAGAAAACGCTGGGTGATGTTACTCTACACTGGATGGACGGTGGCATCCAACCGGAACGTCCTGAAGAATTAGAAGCAGATGAAACTTTTGGCGATGGCGGTAATGGTACCTTGTTTATTGGAACTAAAGGCAAAATGATGTCTGAAACGTATAGTGCAAATCCAAAATTATTGCCTTTAAGCAAAAACAAAGACATTAAGGTAGCACCAAAATACGCTCGTGTGCCAGACGGCGCAAACGGGCACTATAAACAATGGGTTGAAGCTGCAATTGCGGGTTATGGCAAGCAAGAAGTAAGTTCGCCTTTCGAAATTGCAGGTCCATTAACGGAAGCTTTACTGATGGCAAATCTGGCAATCAGAAGCTTCGATATCAAAAAAACGGTAAATGGTAAAACAACCTACCCAGGCAGGTACACTAAAATGCTTTGGGATAACGACAATATGAAAGTTACCAATTTTGACGAAGCCAACCAATTTGTAAAACGCGAATACCGCAAAGGCTGGAACAATTTAACGCTTTAATAAAAACACATCTACAAACCTCGCAGGTTTTAAAAACCTGCGAGGTTTAAATTCAAAAAAATGAAAAAAATCTTTCTTTCTGCTTGCATCTTGTTAAGCTTAACACAAATATCAAAGGCTCAAAAGGGCTTTAAGCCACTTTTTGACGGTAAAACAACAACTGGCTGGCATACTTACAACAAAACTGCGGTTGGTAGTGCCTGGCAGGTTCAGGATGGTGCCCTTCATTTAGATTTAGCGACCAAAGGTAAAGACGGTGGCGGCGATTTGGTTACTGATAAGGAATACGGCGATTTCCATTTAAAATATGAATGGAAAGTGGCTCCAAAAGCAAATAGTGGTTTAATTTTTTATGTTCACGAAGAACCTAAATACCATGCTACCTATTCTACTGGTTTAGAAATGCAGGTTATTGATAATGATGGTCATCCAGATGGAAAAATCACTAAACACCGTGCCGGCGATTTATACGATCTGGTAAAAAGTTCATCAGAGCCAGTTAAAGCTGTTGGCGAATGGAATAAAGCAGAAATAATCAGTAAAAAGGGCAATTTAACGCTAATTTTAAACGGTGTTGAAGTAGTAAAAACCACCCTTTGGGATGATAACTGGAAAAAGATTGTTGCGGGCAGCAAATTTGCAACATGGGAAAATTGGGGAACTTTTAAAACAGGCAAAATTGCCTTACAAGATCACGGAGATGAAGTTTGGTACAAAAACATCTCTATTAAAGAACTATAATTGAGGTTTAAGGCGTAAGGTAGAAGCTAAAGGTTTCTTTTCTTTCGCTTAAACCAGACATTTGAGTTAGAAAGCGGGAAAGCATAACGTTTATCCGCTTTCGCATTAACCTTACACCCTATACCTTTAACCTAATACCTTAATACAACCTTATATAAGCCAAATGAATAGCACTACTCGCTTTAAACTCTCTGCCATGATGTTCCTGGAATTTTTTATCTGGGGTGCCTGGTTTGTAACACTTGGAACTTTCTTAGGAAACAACCTTAAAGCCACGGGCTCAGAAACCGGAGCTGTATTTTCAACCCAATCTTGGGGCGCTATCATTGCGCCTTTTATTGTAGGTTTAATTGCCGACAGATATTTTAATGCTGAGCGCATTTTAGGTGTGCTGCACATTGTCGGGGCATTATTGATGTACCAAATGTATAATGCTACAGATGTAAGCATATTTTATCCTTACGTATTGGGCTACATGATTCTTTTTATGCCAACACTGGCTTTGGTAAACTCAGTTTCTTTCAATCAAATGAAAGATCCCGAGAAAGAGTTTTCATCAATCCGCATCTGGGGTACCTTGGGCTGGATTGCTGCAGGTTTATTAATCAGTTATTTCTTCCATTGGGATTCAAAAGAAGGTACAGAAGCTGGCTTATTGAAAAATACTTTCTTAATGGCTGGTATAGTATCTTTAGCTTTAGGTTTATTCAGTTTTACCTTACCAAAAACCCCACCTAAAGTATCTTCAGACGAAAAAATTACCGTTTCTGATGTATTAGGTCTCGATGCTTTAAAACTTTTGAAAGACAGAAACTTCTTAATTTTCTTTATTTCATCTATTTTGATCTGTATCCCTCTGGCTTTTTACTATCAAAATGCAAATCCATTCCTTTCCAATATCGGTATGGATAACCCCACGGGAAAAATGACTATTGGTCAGGCTTCAGAAGTTATTTTCTTATTATTTATCCCAATATTCTTTAAAAGATTCGGTTTTAAAATGACCATCTTGGTGGGCATGCTGGCTTGGGCTGTACGTTATGCATTATTTGCTTACGGAAATGCAGGCGAACTGAGTTTTATGCTGATTTTAGGAATTGCATTACACGGTGTTTGCTACGATTTCTTTTTTGTTTCAGGACAGATTTATACCAACTCTAAAGCCGGCGAGCGTTTTAAAAGCTCAGCCCAAGGCTTAATTACCTTAGCTACTTACGGCGTAGGTATGTTAATTGGATTTGCTGTAGCAGGTAAAATTTCTGATGCCTACAAAGCAGCAGATGGTGTGATGGACTGGAAAATGATCTGGATTATCCCGGCAGGAATTGCATTAGTGGTATTTTTATTATTTGCATTGGTTTTCAACGATAAATCCAAAGCTGAAATAGAACCTAAAACTGTTTAATATGGCGTCGAACGTAAATAGAAGAAATGCTTTAAAGAACATCATAGCAGGAACCGCTGCAATTGGTGTTTCTTCAGGATTTTCAGCATTAGCAATGGATAAATCAGAATCAGATCAGCCACTAAGGCTAAAAGGAAATATTAATCATGCCGTTTGCCGTTGGTGTTTTAGCGGTTTAGATGTAGAAACGCTTTGTGTTGAAGCTAAAAAAATCGGCATTAAAGGCATTGATTTGGTTGGACCAAAAGATTGGCCGACTTTAAAGAAACATGGCTTAGAATCGACCATGTGCAATGGTGCGGAGATTAATTTAGTGGATGGTTTTAATGACGAAAAATTCCATGAAAAGTTAATTCAAAACTACACCGCAATGATTCCACTTGTTGCCGAAGCAGGCTACAAAAACCTAATCTGTTTTAGTGGAAACCGCCGTGGTAAAGATGACGAAACAGGCTGGAACAATTGCGTTAAAGGGTTGAAACAATTAATCCCATTGGCCGAAAAACACAATGTAGTGCTAGTAATGGAGTTATTAAACAGCAAAATTAACCATAAAGATTATCAATGCGACAGAACTTCATGGGGAGCTGAACTTTGCAAACGCTTAGGATCTGAAAACTTTAAATTGTTATACGATATTTACCATATGCAGATTGATGAGGGCGATGTAATTAGAAACATCAGGGATAACCATCAATACATAGCCCACTACCACACTGCTGGTGTTCCGGGCAGAAATGAAATCGATGATACGCAGGAGTTATACTATCCTGCAATAATGAAAGCCATTGCCGAAACTGGCTTTAAAGGTTTCGTTGCACAAGAATTTATACCTAAAAATGCAGATAAAATAGCCTCTCTAAAAAAGGCAGTTTCAATTTGCGACATCTAAAAATATACCTATGTTATCAAGAAGAAGTTTTATTTTAAACAGTAGTATGGCTGCAGCTGCAGCACTTTTGGTTCCATCATTTGCTTGTGTGGCTTCCGATAAAAAATCAGTTGGTCTGCAGTTATATTCTTTAAGAGATGAACTTCCGAAAGATGTAAAACGAACCATCGCTAAAGTAGCTAAAGCTGGCTTTAAAGAGGTCGAAACTTATGGTTTCTCTATAAAGGATCAATTTTGGGGCTTAACACCAGCAGAATTCAAAAAATTGCTTGATGATAACGGATTAACTGCACCAAGCGGTCACTACGGTTTAGGCAGCTATTTAACCGATGGAAACACTGAAGAATTAAAAGCAGCAATTGCTGCTGCCAAAGTGCTTGGAAGCGAATATGTAACCATTCCCTGGTTAGATGAAAGCATCAGAAAAAGTGCCGACGACTATAAAAAAATTGCGGTCAAAATTAACGAAGCCGGAAAATTGGCAAAAGAAGCTGGTATCAGGTTAGCTTACCACAACCACAATTTCGAATTCGACAAACAAGGTGATACCACTGGTTACGAAATCCTGCTAAAAGGAACCGATAAAAATCTTGTTGATTTTGAGCTTGATTTATATTGGGTAGTTCGTTCAGGAAACGATCCGATCAAACTATTTAAAGAAAATCCAGGCCGTTTTACCATGTGGCATGTGAAAGATATGGATAAAGCAAATCCAGCGTTAAATGCTGAAGTGGGAACTGGTTCTATCAATTTCAAACCTATTTTTGCTGATGCCAAACTTTCAGGCATGAAACACTTCTTTGTAGAGCACGAAACCAATTACAAGCCAAACCCAATGGAATCTGTTGCAGCAAGCTGTGCATACATTAAAAAAGAAATTATTTAAATTTTAAATGATGAATTCAAGAAGAACTTTCTTAAAACAGGCAGGATTAGCCGCAGGAGCGGCATTATTAATCCCGTCGTTTGCCTTTGATAAAGCAAGTAAAAATGTTGGTTTGCAATTGTACTCTTTACGTAATGAACTGCCAAAGGATGTAAAAGGCATTATCGAAAAGGTAGCACAGGCCGGATATAAAGAAGTAGAAACCTATGGTTTTTCTAATGGAAAATTCTGGGGTTTAACACCCAAGGAATTTAAAGCCTTGTTAAATGCGAATGGTTTAAAAGCACCAAGTGGCCATTACCATATGGATGATTTTGTAAAAACCGGAAAAACAGACAGATTAAAGGCCGATATCGAATCTTCAGCAGCAATTGGAGGTAAATACTTTACCATCGCTGGTGCACACGTAGATATGAGCAAAGGAGTAGATGGCTTTAAGAAAACCGCCGATGATTTTAATAAAGTTGCCGAAATTGCAAAAGCATCTGGTTTAAAATTCGCCTACCACAACCACGATTTCGAATTTAAAAAATTAGGTGATACCACTGGTTACGATGTTTACTTAAGCCAAACCGATAAAAATCTGGTAAATTTCGAATTGGATTTATACTGGGTAGTACGCTCAGGTAACGATCCGTTAGCTTTGTTTAAAAAATATCCAGGCCGTTTCCCTATGTGGCACGTTAAAGATATGGACAAAGCCAAACCTGAATGGAATACCGAGGTAGGTAAAGGTGCTATTGATTTTAAAAGCATTTTTGCTCAGGCAAAACTTTCGGGCATGCAACATTTCTTTGTAGAGCACGAAACCAATTACCAACCTGATCCAGTTGGTTCGATCAAAACAAGCTGTGATTACATCAAAGCCAATTTGGTTTAAAGCTTATCCAAACCTCGCAGGTTTCGAAAATCTGCGAGGTTTTCTGCGCTTATCGTCATCTCGACTAAAGCATAGCGAAATGGAGAAACCTGTCTCCAAAACAGCAAACCTTCAATTCTTCAACAATATATTTTAGGTTAGAACTGCTGATCTGAGTTATCTAAACCTGATAGTAACGGAAAGCCCGTAACGCAGTAAAGGCTTGAAGTGGATAGCAGGACTTTCGTAACCGATATACACAGTAACCTGCTTTCTAAACAAAAACATCAAGCAATTCGCTAACGGACCGTTTAATAGGTTGTCGTTTACAAACGATAAAATCGTATAGCTATTAATGCACCCGTCAGGAAACGAGCGCAAACGGGATTAAGAACTCCGAGCCCTTCCTAAATCGAATTATGTCTGATCTTTTTAACCGTATTTTCTATTGAAAAAGTAAGATTTTAAATATTAAAAGCAAATTTAATTGGTAACAATGGGGATATAAGCTTAATTTTTAGCATATTTGGGCTTATATCAAATGTTTAATAATATATAATTAAAATTTAAAATGAAAGTAGCAGTAGTAGGTGCCACCGGATTGGTAGGCACTGTCATGTTAAAAGTATTGGAGGAAAGAAATTTCCCTTTAACAGAGTTGATTCCCGTAGCATCAGAAAAGAGTGTTGGCAAGGAAATTACTTTTAAGGGTAAGAAGTTCCCAATTGTTAGCATGGATACTGCAATCAGCATGAAACCAGATATCGCTTTGTTTTCAGCAGGTGGAAATACTTCATTGGAGCACGCTCCACGTTTTAAAGAAGCTGGAACAACCGTTATCGATAACTCTTCTGCATGGAGAATGGATCCTGCAATTAAATTAATTGTACCAGAAGTTAACGCACACGAACTTTCTATCGATAACAAAATCATTGCTAACCCGAATTGTTCTACCATTCAAATGGTAGTGGTTTTAAAACCTTTACACGATAAATACAAAATTAAACGTGTAATCGTTTCTACTTACCAATCGGTTACGGGTACAGGCGTTAAAGCCGTTGAGCAGTTAATGAACGAGCGTAAAGGCATTGATGGCCCTAAAGCTTATCCATATGAAATTGATTTAAACGTTCTTCCTCATATTGATGTTTTCACAGATAACGGATATACCAAAGAAGAAATGAAAATGGTTAAGGAAACGAACAAAATCATGAGTGATGATAGCATTAAAGTTACCGCTACTACAGTTCGTATCCCGGTTATGGGCGGCCACTCAGAATCGGTAAATATTGAGTTCGAAAATGATTTCGATTTAGCTGAAGTACGCAGTATTTTAGAAAAAGCACCAGGCGTTATCGTTATTGATGATGTTGCCAACTTAAAATACCCAATGCCAAAAGATGCACATGAAAAAGATGAAGTTTTTGTAGGCCGTATCCGTAGAGACGAATCGGCACCTAAAGCTTTAAATCTTTGGATTGTTGCAGATAACTTGCGTAAAGGCGCTGCAACCAATGCCGTTCAGATTGCTGAATATCTAATTCAGAAAGAATTAGTTTAATCAATATCCTCAAGAGAAGTCCCCCGGTGTAAAATCGGGGGACTTTTTTTATACCAAGCGCTCCAACATGAAACATATTCCAATCGCTTTAATATATTCCAGGTTACTGATTGGTTTTATCATAATTCTATTAAGCTTTTTCCACGTCAATCACTATTCCTTTCTTGCAATCACATTATTATCGATCGGTTTATTAACAGATGTATTTGATGGAATAATAGCCAGAAAACTAAATATCTCTTCTGAAAAATTACGCCGTTTAGACTCTGGCATCGATCAGGTATTTTTTATTTCAGTAGCCGTTGCTACTTATATCCAATGTCCTGATTTTTTCAGAGTCAACCTGGTAAAACTGATTCTCCTTGGTACTTTCGAAGCTTCAACCTATGCATTAAGCTATATCAAATTCAGAAAAGAAATCGCTACACATTCTATCGGCGCTAAAATCTGGACGTTGACTATATTCGCCACTTTGGTCGAAATTATAGTGCATTGCGAATCGGTTGTATTATTTGAAATTTGCTTTTGGCTCGGATTGGCAACCCGAATAGAAATACTTGCCATCGTTTTCACGCTAAAAAAATGGACCAACGATGTACCAACCATTTATCATGCAGTAAAATTGAGACAGGGGAAGGAAATTAAACGCAATAAACTGTTTAACGGCTAAACTACTAAATTAAAAAACATAAATTTAGAGATCATAATCACTAAATTATATATAAATTAGTGATTAGCCTTTTAATTTTATCTTTGTTAATCTTCAACGGATAAAATATCTATGCGAATAAAAATATATTCCCTATTGCTTTTAATTTTTGCTGCAAACATTACAATTGCTCAAAATCGAATTCAAAACCTCGAAAAGGCCTTCAATAATTTATTAAATGATGAGCAGACAAAACATGCCATTGCTTCACTTTGCGTTTTAGATGCCAATACAGGTAAAACGCTTTATGCCAAAAATGAGCAAATCGGCCTGGCTACGGCTTCAACCTTAAAAACCATCACTGCGGCCACGGCTTTCGGTATTTTAGGAAAGGATTTTCAGTTCCAAACCACATTGGCCTATACCGGAACAATTACTACAGATGGAATATTAAAAGGAAATTTGATTATTATTGGCAGTGGTGATCCGACTTTGGGCTCCTGGCGATATCAAAACAAAGAGAATGCTGTTTTAACACAATGGGTTGCTGCGATAAAATCTGCAGGGATCAAAAAAATTGAAGGCACAATAATTGGCGATGATCGCATTTTTGGCACACAAACAACACCTGAGGGTTGGGTTTGGCAGGATATTGGCAATTACTATGGTGCCGGGACTTCTGGCTTAGCCTGGCGTGAAAATCAATTTGATATTCACTTGAAGCCTGAAAGTAGTACAGCAGATGAAGTTAAGGTAGTAAAAACAGTTCCTGCAACACCTTATGTGCAGATCATAAATGAACTAAAAACTGGAAGTCCGGGTTCTGGTGATAGAAGTTATGCTTTTCTTCCACCTTACAGTAATGTTGCTTACCTCCGCGGAAGCTGGGGAATAGGCATTGCCAAAACAGGCATTTCTGTAGCCCTCCCCGACCCTGCTTTTGATTGCGCTTACCGTTTACAGGATACATTGAAAAGATTGGGTATTTCGACCGGTCAGCAAGCCACAACGGCAAGGTTAATGACCTTGAACAATCAGGTCATTCCTTCGGTTACACAGAAAATAAGCACCATCAGTTCGCCTAGTTTAAGCGAAATAACCTACTGGTTTCTAAAGAAAAGCATCAATTTATATGGCGAATCACTTTTAAAAATCATTGCGATAAAATCAGGCAAAGCAGGTACAACAAGTAAAGGAGCGGAAACCGAAATCAATTTCTGGGCCGATAAAGGCATTGATAGAACGGCATTGAATATTATTGATGGTAGCGGGCTTTCTCCAGGCGACAGAATAACTACCTCGGCAATGGCGGATATACTTTTCCGTATCCAGAAAGAAAACTGGTTCGCAGATTATTATAAGGCCTTACCCGAGTACAACGGTATGAAAATTAAAAGCGGAACGATAAATGATGTTTCGGCATTTGCAGGCTATCATACTGATGCTGCAGGCAATAAATATGTAATCGTTATTAATATCAATAATTATAGCGGAAGCGGGATTAACAAAAAATTATTTAAGGTATTAGATGAACTCAAATAAAATTAACTGATATAAAATATGGCACATTTTATAAAAAACATGCAAACTGTTGATGGATTGATTTCGAATTTATATAAAGATGTTTCTATTGAAGAAATGACTAAAAAAATTACCGGTCTTATGGAACAACAAGGCTATAAAGTCTTCGACCATCAATATGGAAATTTAATTTTAGAGAAAGGTAGCCGAACAAAACGGCTTTTATTAGGCGCATTTGCAACATACTATAAATTCAGTGTAACCATGTCACCAAATGCTGAAAACGAACTTACTGTAAATGTTTTTCAGCAGTCGAGTGGTATGTCTGGAGGTTTAATCGGTATGAATCAGATAAAAACAGAGCTTGCCAGGTTAAACTTTTTGTTTTCGAATATTTAAGGCAGAAATAACATCAACACAAAATACTGTTATTTAAATAATTCCTCCCAAACACTATCCAGGCGACAATAACATTCAACGGAATAAGGATTAACCCGAAGCCAAACATAATAAACACATAAAAAAGGAAAAATAGGCTAAAAACCCATATCAAAAATCCTTTAATCTGTGTCGCATTTAACAAAAGCAAGCTTCTAAATAACAGAATCGCAGAAAAGGCAAATGTGATTAACCCAAACGATGTTAAAATACCGAAGTTGGTAAATATCCAACAGATTTCGGGCAGTAATAAAACGAGATAGTTTAAACAATAACTAAAAAATACTTTCTCTTTAGTAAAAGGAAAATTTGGCAAGAAAGACAAGTATCTATTATTAAAAACCTTCTCCTGGTAAATGAGCACCACATGTGCCACAACAATACAGGAGGTAACGAGCATCAATAATCTTGAATCATCTTTAAGATCAGCAAAAACTACCAACACACTCGAAATTAATACCCACGAAAGCAATTTGGTAAGCGCGTAGGCCAGCTTCCATTGATTGAACACCTGAAAACTATATAGCAAAAAAACAGGTTTGTTCCATTTTCTACTAATCCTGATCAACAAACTTGGTTTATTGGCCTCAATTAAACGGTTATTTTCTTTTAGGCAGGTATAAGCACAAGCCATAATCAGAAGCCCCTGAAAAAGCAAAATCCCTATTGAAATAAGGTAGAACCCAAATAATAGTCCAATAATTAATGCATATAGCGTATAACTTAAAACAGGGATAAAAATATATGCCTGTACAGTAAACCAATTTTTAAGCTGTTGTTTTTTGCTAAATGCGGTGAAACTATAGTACAGAAACTCTTGTTGGGGCAAAGCAAGCTGGCCTAAGACATATTTTAAGCTTTTGTAAGCATAAAGCGAGCTTCCTATCAGGTAAAAAGTTAAAATAAGTGGATTACTCACCAAATTAATGGTAAAGAAAAATTGCCAGAAATCAATCTGGTCTGGCCGAACCGTGCCCAGGGTATTGATAAACAAACAATAACTCACTAATATCATAAAGAGGAATACCAATATAGCTGCATGGGTACGATAAAATCCATCAACAAATATTTTCTTTAAGGCAGTGTTTGAAAGCAACGACATTAAAAATTCAGTATAATTTTTTTATCTTGAATATTGATCTGTTTAAGTCCAGGCAGTTTTAATTCGTCTAATGGCTGATGTGAGGACAGTAAAAAACTGATTTTTTCATTTTGGCACTTTTCATTAATCCAGCGATATAATATTTCCAACGATTCTACATCGATCGTATTTAAAGGCTCGTCTAATAAGATCAATTTAGGCTGTCCTAAAAAAGCCAAAACCAACGACAACTTTTTTAACATGCCACTGGAATATGAACCCAACTGATTATGAATGTAAGGCTCCATACCCATTTCAGCAATTAAGGTCTTTTCTTGATCAGAAACAGCTCCCTTGGCTTTAGCGAAAAGATCAACCATTTCAAATCCTGTTAAAAATTCGGGGTACAATGGTTCGGCCTCGGCAAAATTTACAAGTTTTCTATAGGAAACACCATGATCTTTTAAATAAATAGTACTTATTGCAATATCACCTTCGAAAGACAATATTCCTGCAATTGCTTTCAACAGGGTACTTTTCCCCGAGCCGTTACCTCCTTTTATCCAGAAAATGCCTTCGGGAATTTTAATATTATCTATCTTTAAAACAAGATGATTAAAATAAGATTTTTCAAATTGATTGAAGTGTAACATAAAAGCATTTTGTTTCTGACTTTAGTTTTAATGAAAAGTTACAAAGCACATTCATCTTGATAAAATCATACGCAATGCAATTAATTTTACGCCCTTACCAACCAAGTGATGTTGAAAGTTTAGTTAAACATGCCAACAATTTCAATATTTCGAAATATTTAACCAATAAATTCCCTTTTCCTTACGAGAAAAAAGATGGCGAAGCTTTTATTCAACTCGCACTGAGTCATGATCCCTTACAAATCAAGGCCATTGTGTTAAATGATGAAGTAATTGGATCGATTGGCGTGCATCAACTGGCCGATATTTACAGCAAAAGTGCAGAAATGGGTTATTGGATTGCTGAAGATTATTGGGGTAAAGGCATTGTTCCGTTTGCCATAAAAGAAATGCTTAAATATGGTTTCGACACCTTCGATATTGACAGAATTTTCGCACGGACTACACATACGAACCTGGCCTCGCAGCAGGTTTTAAAGAAATCGGGCTTTATTTTCGAGGCAGCGCTAAAAGATACTATTTTTAAAAATGGCGAATATTTCGATGAATTCATTTTTGGATTTAGGAAACATCAGTTAAACAACGAACAGAATTAAAACATTTTGTTAAACCCGAAGCTTATTGCGTAAATTCGTGCAAACCAAAAACAACAAAACAATGAAATTATCGATCAAATCAGTAGTGCTGTTTGTTGCACTTTTAGGTGCAGCAGATTTCGCAAATGCTCAGGGAGCCAAGTTTCCACAACCGAGTAGTGGACAAACCATTATCCAGGATTTTGGATTAGGCAAAATAACGTTAACCTACTCTCGCCCCAATGTAAAAGGCCGCAAAATTTTTGGCGGACTCGAGCCAATGGGTGTAGTTTGGCGTAACGGGGCAAATGCGGCCACGCGTATTAAATTTACTGATGCCGTTAAAATTGAAGGCAAAGATCTGCCTGCGGGCGAATATGGCCTGTTCAGCATCCCAGGCAAAAACGAATGGACGGTTATTTTTAGTAAAACGCCCGATCAATGGGGTGCTTACGAATATAAGGAAAGTGATGATGTGCTTCGTGTAAAAGTAAAAACAACAGCTTTAAAAGATAAAGTAGAAACCCTTAGTATGCAGTTTTCGGCTGTTAGCGAAACTTCTGCGCAGTTAAATATGATGTGGGAGAATAGTGCGTATTCAATCAATATTACAACTTCTATTGATGAGAAAGTAATGGCAAATATTGCAGAAGCGATGAAGGGCGAAAAGAAACCTTACTTTAATTCGGCATTGTATTATTATCAAAATGGAAAAGATTTAAAAACAGCTTTAGAATGGATGACGGAAGCAGAAAAATCAGATCCTAAAGCACCCTGGTTTAAACTGTGGAAAGGCCGTATCCTATTGAAAATGGGCGATAAAGCGGGAGCATCAACTACTGCACAACAAGGCATAGATGCTGCAAAGGCACAAAAGGTCGATGAATATGTACGTCTCAATTCTGAACTTTTGGCTGAGGCTAAAAAATAACGAACCATTTCGACCGCAGTGTTCCAAAGAAACTCCTTCGAAGGAGAAATCTGTCGGCATGATACTGGAGGTAGATCTCTCCATTTCGCTGCGCTTCAGTCGAGATGACGACATTCATCCGGCATTACAGATAGCTAATATTAACTTAAAATTAACCGCTGGTTAACTTGAACAACTATAGTAACATTAACCCTTAAAACGCTTTATTTATTTAAAAATAATACTAACTTTGATGTTGCGCTTAGTAATTGTACTTTATACACTAAGCAGGTTAAAAAATCAATAAAAAATCAAATAAAAATGAGCATAATCGTTAATGTCCATGCCAGACAAATTCTCGATTCGAGAGGCAATCCAACAGTAGAAGTAGAAGTTGTAACAGAAGCAGGTGCTTTTGGCCGTGCAGCTGTACCAAGCGGTGCATCTACTGGACAATATGAGGCTGTTGAATTACGTGATGGAGATAAATCTACATATTTAGGTAAAGGTGTTTTAAAAGCTGTAGAAAATGTAAATACTAAAATTGCTGATGCATTAAGAGGTATTGATGTTTTTGAGCAAAATACAATTGATAAAATCATGTTAGACTTAGATGGTACCGAAAACAAAGGTAACTTAGGTGCTAACGCAATTTTAGGTGTTTCTTTGGCTGCTGCTAAAGCTGCTGCTGATGAAATCGGTCAGCCATTATACCGTTACATTGGTGGTGTTAACGCAAACACTTTACCAATTCCGATGATGAACATCATTAACGGTGGTTCTCACTCTGATGCACCTATTGCTTTCCAGGAATTTATGATTATGCCTGTTGGCGCACCTTCTTTCTCTGAGGCTTTACGTTGGGGAACTGAAGTTTTCCATAGCTTGAAAAAAATTCTTCACGATAGAGGTTTATCTACTGCAGTAGGCGACGAAGGTGGTTTTGCACCAACTTTTGATGGTACTGAAGATGCAATTGAAACGGTATTAAAAGCAATTGAAACTGCTGGTTACAAACCAGGTTCTCAAATCTGTTTAGCGTTAGACTGTGCTTCATCTGAGTTCTACAAAGATGGTAAATATGATTATACCAAATTTGAAGGCGCTACCGGAGTAATTCGTTCTAGCGAAGAGCAGGCACAATATTTAGCTGATCTTTCTGCAAAATATCCAATTATCTCTATTGAAGATGGTATGGATGAAAACGACTGGACTGGCTGGAAAAGCTTAACCGATAAAATTGGTGACCATGTTCAATTGGTTGGTGATGATTTATTTGTAACTAATGTTACGCGTTTACAACGTGGTATTGATGAGGCTACTGCTAACTCGATCCTGGTAAAAGTGAACCAAATCGGTTCTTTAACTGAAACTATCAATGCGGTAACTTTAGCACAAAACAATGGCTATACTTCGGTAATGAGTCACCGTTCTGGCGAAACTGAAGATGTTACGATTGCTGATTTAGCTGTTGCATTAAACTGCGGACAGATTAAAACCGGTTCTGCATCACGTTCAGACAGAATTGCTAAATACAATCAATTATTACGTATTGAAGAAGAATTAGGTGAAAACGCTCGTTTCATCGGTTCAAAATTTAAATACGCTAAGAAATAACCCCTAAATCCCCTGAAGGGGACTTCTTGTTCTCTCCTTTAGGAGAGATGCCAAAGGCAGAGAGGTGTTAACAAGTTGAAAAACTTATTTGCGAAACATCCGGAGATTTTAAATCTTCGGATGTTTTTATTTTAATACTATATTTGTTTGTTGGATTCGGGTTTTCTCAAATCTCACATCTAAAATCTCATATCAAAATATATGAAACGTTTAATAGATCTTTTCCGCAATAAATATTTCCTTGCTACTGTCGCTTTTGCGATGTGGATGCTATTTTTCGACAAAAACGACATGATGTCGCAGTATGAGTACCGCAGTCAGGCCAATAAACTGCAGGAAGAAAAAGAATATTTCGAGAAAGAAACCGCGCAGGTTAAAAAAGATCTAAACGAACTGAATACCAATCTGAATACGGCTGAAAAATTTGCCCGCGAAAAATACTTCATGAAAAAGGACAATGAAGATGTTTTCGTGATTATTCAGGAAGAGAAAAAGGATTAGTTTCAGTAGGCAGTTTTCAGTTAAAAGTTTACAGTTTTGAGTTAACAATCAAACCATAAAACAATTTATATTCCAGTTAACCGATTAAGCAATCAAACAGTTAACCTATCTAATGCTCCATATCCTCTACATTATTGCCATAACCGCTGAAGCCATGACTGCTGCACTTTCTGCAGGCAGACGTGATATGGATTGGGTTGGCGTTTGTATTATTGCCTGGGTAACCGCATTAGGCGGTGGAACGGTTAGAAATGTATTATTTGGCCATTATCCAATGAGCTGGGTAGAACATCCTGAATATTTGGTAATTACCGCAGTAGCAGCCTTACTCGCGGCATTTATTGCCTCCATTATGACTAAACTCAAAAAACTTTTCCTTTACCTTGATGCTTTAGGTTTGGTGGTTTTCACCATTATTGGTTGTCAGGTTGCACAAGAAATCCATTTACCTTATCTAATTGTACTTTTTAGCGGAATGATTACCGGCTGTGCCGGTGGGGTACTTCGAGATGTGCTCTGCAATGAAGTTCCATTTCTTTTTAGAAAAGAGATTTATGCCAGCGCAGCGATAGTTACCGGCGCGGTTTACATCGGCATAGAGCATTTTCACGGAAGCGAGATGCTGGCTACCATTACAGCCGCTGTTATTGGATTAGCACTAAGATTACTTTCTATCCGCTTCGAATGGCATATGCCCAAGTTTGTTTACAGGGATGAATGGCATTGATTCAGTTCGAGAGTTTTCAATTCAGAGTTTTGAGTCTCCAACCCCCAACTCCTAACTTACAATTCCCCGTTCCGCTTTCTCAAAAACCACTCTACGCCCAGCAAAATCAAAATTAAGCCGAACAGCCATTTCATGCTAATCAATTCGTCGTATTTGCGGTCTTCGTAACTGATGGTTTTAATATTTTCGTTTTTGGCAATCTCATCGGCTATTTTCAGCAGGTTTTCGGGCATAAACAGCTTACCATTGCTTTGCTTAGATATGGTATTTAAAAGCTGGTGATTAGCTGTTGTCTGCTGAAATTCTGCAATCAACGCATTTACATAGAAACTACCTGTAGCCGTGAATTTCTTTCCGCCAAGTTCGGTATTCGCGACATAAGAATAATTCCCTGCAGGCATGGTTCCTGCATCTAGCTGATAAGCATTTTCGGTTTTAGAAAAAATATAATTAAACACTTTGCCCGCTTCGTTTTTAACCTGAAGATTAACTTCCGAATCATTTACAGGCTGATAGCTATCGTTATAAAGGGTGCCGTTAAACTGGATGGTTTCATTTTCATCATAAGCAGACTTTGAAGTAAACACCTTAAACCTTCTCTTATCATCTTTAACAGATAGGTATTGAACCGTTTTTGAAATCAGATCGTTTAAAACCGATTGATTGCTTTCATTTTCAGCTTCCGAAAGTTTCCATCTCCAAAGCCCCTCTCCCATTAAATAACCAGTCTTTAAGCCATTTTCATTGGCAAAGAACAACAATGGCTGTTGTGTGCTTACTTTGCCGATACGCTGATTAAAAACGGGTATTGCGCCTGCATTTACGGTTAACCTAACAAACGGACTTAACAAAGGATCGAAAGATGAAAACTGCTTCTTATCATCTTCCGTAAGGTTGAAGCTTGTAAACCCATTGACAAAATCGGCATACACTTCCTGAATGGAACCATTTGCAGAACCTAAGTTGACCTGATTTTGCATTTGATTAAAAGCATTTATATTGCTCTGTGCACCCAAAATGTACCAGATCGGTTTTTTTAATCCAGTTAATTTCTTTAAAAATGTTGACGAAATGTTTTGCACGTCGGGTAATTGATACAATATGATTAGATCGAATTTAGACGGATCTATTGTATTTAAATCATCAGCAAGGGCAAGTTTAGCCTCGTAGTGTTTATTTAACGAAATGGCCTCCTTTAAAACGCCTAAATCGGGATGTGGAGCAACCGCAGCAAGCAATACTTTTTGCCTGCCATCAATAACTTCTATATAAAAGGTTTGAACATTATTTCTTGTTGTAATTTCATTTTGTAAAGCACCGAGCTGAACGGTATATTTCTGAACACCAATTTTACCCGCATGAATCTTAACAGGGATCGTTTTAACAAATGACCCTCCATTAATCGTTATGTTTTGCTGTTCTACCTTTGCACCATTTTGGTTAACCGTTAATGAAGTACTTTCACCATCACTTTGAAAAGCCTGAACCTGAACTTCGATCGTAAAATCATCATCCAGGTACACCATGTTATTGTAATTTACATTCGAAATTAAAACATCGCGCTTTGGGATACTATCACCCAGGGCAATGGTATAAACCGGTGCATTAATCTGATTTACGCTGTACAGCGGATTTCCACCATGATTAAAAATCCCATCGGTGGCTAAAATAATGGCGCCAACATTTCTGTTCGTATACTCATCTCTAACTTTCTGAAAAAAGGCCGAGGCATCTGTTAATTTACCCCGATTTTTAAAATCGAAACCATCTGCAACCTGATCGCCAAAGTGAAGCGTTTTTACCTCGTACTTGTCTGATAGTTTATCTTGTAAAGCTTTAAGGTTATTTTCGTATAATTTTTGGTCGAAACCAGCTGCCTTAACCTGACCTACAGAAAGAGAATTATCTTGTCCGATAATGATTACAGGTTTATCTAAAGTATAATTTAATGTTTTGATGAGCGGTGCAAATATTAACCACGCAATGGTAGTCACTACGATAATTCGCAAGGCAGTTAAGCCATACTGAAGTTTTTTATCCAAATTTTTGTTGCCACGATACAGCAACCAGGCATACAGCACGCCCAACGCCAGACAACCGAGAAAAAACAAAATAGATGTACCCGAAAAAAAACTGTTCATACTTTTATAAAGATGGTAATTTTGAGGAAATTTTCAAGGTTATTATCCATAAAGAATTTATGCTAAGGCTAAAAATACACATTCATTTAACCACTGAGTTTACACCGAGGAATACAGATTACCCAAACTGTCTTTAAGCACCCAACTCCGTCTACTTCGTGCCTTTTCTCGGTGACCTTTGTGGTAAAAAAAGAATGTTATGCGCTCTGTGGTTAAATCCCTATTTTTAAACCAAATCAAAATTTATGAAATTAATCTGTTTAACGTTTCTAGTGTCTCTAAGCCTTATGGTAAATGCCCAAAATAATTTTAAAGCCACTCAAATTAAATTCGAAAGAGTAGAAAAGGCCTACAATGAAAAATGGGAAACACTGAGAAAGTTTGTTCTGGCAGGTGGCTATGGCGATCGGTTCTCTATGGTAATCAATGCCTATAAAACAGAAGGAAAACTGGAAGTATGGTTAAAGAATAATTCAGCTAAAACCTATTCGTTATTTAGAACTTACGATTTCTGTGCGCACTCTGGCACCATTGGCCCAAAAGTGATTGAAGGAGATGGGCAAACACCAGAAGGTTTTTATTACATTAATGTTTTTAACCCGATGAGTAATTTCCATTTATCGTTGGGTGTAAATTACCCAAACGCTGCAGATTATGCCCGAACTGGAAAGGGCAGAAAACCTGGAAATGATATTTACATCCATGGTAATTGTGTAACCGTAGGCTGTATTCCTTTAACCGACGAAAAAATTAAAGAGGTGTATATTTTGGGTGTTGAAGCCAGGAATGCAGGCCAGGAAAAGATTCCCGTTAACATCTATCCTTTTAAAATGACAGATGGAAATATGAAGAAATATATTGCTCAATTCCCAGCACAAGCCAGTTTTTGGAAATCGTTGCAGCCAGGGTATTTAGCTTTTGAGAAAAATAAAAACCAGGCTAATGTAAGTGAGGTAAAAGGGAAATATGTTGTGAAGTAACAAAAGAAGTCAAGTTTTAAAAACTTGACTTCTTAATATTTCTATGGTTTTGGAAAGAAACCCTCTACCTTAAACCTTCATCCCTTCTACCTCCCTACAGCATCCCGCCGCAAACAGATAAAGTTTGGCCAGTTACGTAAGCACTCATATCAGAGGCTAAGAACACGCAAACATTGGCAATATCTTCAGTTTCTCCGGCACGTTTTAAGGGGATATCTTTTTCCCACCCTTCAACAACTTTTGGATCAAGAATATCTGTCATCTCGGTACGGATAAAGCCTGGTGCAACTACGTTGGCACGGATATTTCTCGAACCTAATTCTTTAGCGATTGATTTGGTAAAACCGATGATACCAGCTTTAGATGCAGCATAATTTGCTTGTCCGGCATTACCTGTAGTACCCACAATAGACCCCATATTGATAAAAACACCTTTACGGGCTTTCATCATTACTTTAGAAGCCGCTTTGGTTACGTTGAAAATCGATTTTAGGTTAATATTGATCACATCATCCCAGTTTTCTTCGCTCATACGCATCAATAAACCATCTTTGGTAATCCCCGCATTGTTTACCACGATATCAATGGTACCAAATTCGGCTACGATATCGTTGATCAATTGTTCAGCTTCAGCAAATTTAGAAGCATCAGAACGATAACCTTTAACTTTTGTTCCAAAACTTTGTAATTCTTGCTCTAAAGCTTCACCTTTTTCAACTGATGATAAATATGTAAAAGCTACATTAGCGCCCTGCTCGGCAAATTTTTCAGCTATTTTACGGCCAATACCTTTCGATGCGCCTGTAATTAATGCTGTTTTTCCTTCTAATAATTTCATTATGAAATGTTGTAAAGTTGAAATGTTTTAATGTTGTAAAGTTAATATAATTGGTTAACCAGTAAAATTGTTTCATTGGTAAATTGTTTCATTGCTAACTGTCAAGTGCAAACTGCTAACTAAATAGCCGGCTCCTGTTGGCTCAAACAATGAAAGCTTCCCAATCCCCAAATAATATCAACAGAGTTTATACCGATCACTTTTCGATCAGGGAAACAGCTTTGAATAATTTTAAGTGCTTTTTCATCATTTACATCATCAAAAATCGGCACAATTACCGCTGCATTGGCGATGTAAAAATTTGCGTAAGATGCAGGCAAGCGAGTATCCTCATGAATAACTGGCGATGGCATTGGCAATTGAACAATATTCAATGCTCTACCATCTTTCAGCTTCATGGCTTTTAAGGCCTCTAGATTCTCTTGTAACAAGATATAATTTTCATCCAGCGGATTGCTTTCTACAGCAGTTAAAACCGTATCCTCGTTTACAAAACGCGTAATATCATCAATGTGGCCGTCGGTATCATCGCCAACAATTCCATCGCCCAGCCATAGTACCTGGTCTTGACCATAATATTCAAGCAAATATTGTTCAATCTGCGCTTTGGTTAAATGCGGATTACGGTTTTCGTTCAATAAACAGGCAGTTGTGGTTAAAACCGTTCCAGCGCCATTAAATTCTACTGAACCTCCTTCCATCACAATGTCAGGTGTAAATAAAGGTAAATCGAAATGTTTGGCAATTTTTGTCGGAACCACATCATCCAGGTCAAACGGAGGGTATTTCCCACCCCAGGCATTATAACCCCAATCTACGACCGCTTTCTCATTTCCTTTTAGTAGGAATGCTGGGCCATGATCGCGGCACCAGGCATCGTTGGTTTCATTAAAATAAAATTCGATCTGGCTTAAATCGGCATCTACTTTTGTTAATTCAGAAACAGCAAAAGCTTTCATTTCTTCATCTTTCACATTGATGCGTACTTTTTCGCCCTGGGCAACAGCTTTGATAAACTGGCAATATGGCGTATAAATAGTTTCGATTTTCCCAGGCCAGCTCTCCTCTTTATGCGGCCAGCTTAACCAGGTTGCCTCATGTTTAGCCCACTCGGCAGGAAAAGCATAACCTTGCTTCTTCGGTGAATAATCGAATTGATTGATATTTAAATCTTTTCTTGGAGGGAAATTTGACATCTAATTTTAATTTATAAAATGAATGGTCCGTGAGGACACGAACCATGGATTTTTATTTATGGGTTTTCACTTTAAGCTTTGGTCTTTAACCTTTCAGCTTAATCCCCGTCAATATATCTTTTTGTAATCGGCTGGTAAGAATCAATTCTTCTGTCTCTTAAAAAAGGCCAGTGTTTGCGGAAGAAATCAGATTCTGATAGATCCAGTTCAACTACCTCGGTTTCTTCCTGATCGTGAGAACCTAAATAAAGTATTTTGCCTTGTGCGTTTGTGGCGAAACTTCCACCCCAGAATTTCATGGCGCCATCTTGCTCAAAGCCTACGCGGTTTACACTCACTACAGGCACACCGTTTGCAACCGCATGTGAACGTTGGATGGTTTGCCAAGCATTGTATTGATCTTGATTGGTTTCTTCATCCTGATCGGTAGCCCAGCCAATTGCAGTTGGATAAAACATGATATCTGCACCCATTAACGCTGTAATACGTGAAGCTTCCGGGTACCATTGATCCCAACAGATCAGGATACCAATTTTAGCAAATTTGGTTTGAAAAACCTTGTAGCCTAAGTCGCCTGGGGTGAAATAAAACTTTTCATAATAAGCCGGATCATCAGGAATATGCATTTTACGGTATTTACCTAAATATGAACCATCAGCATCTAAAACTGCAGTTGTATTGTGGTATAAACCTTCGGCACGTTTCTCAAACAAAGAAGCGATAATTACCACACCCAATTCTTTGGCTACCACTTGTAAAGCATCAGTAGACGGTCCAGGGATAGCTTCAGCTAAATCGAAATTATCGTAATCTTCAACATCGCAGAAATACAAAGAAGTAAAAAGCTCTTGCAAACACACAATCTGTGCACCTTTTGCAGCTGCTTCCCTTACTTTAGCAATCGCTTTATCTAAATTTTCTTGTTTATCTTTAGTACAACTCATTTGTACCAAGCCAACTTTTACTTTCTTCATGTTTTTTTTGAAATGAGAGAATGAGAGAATGATTAATTGAGAGAATGTTATTGTGCTTATAAGCCACATTCACTCATTCAAAATTCATTCATTCAAATTTTCGTCAAAGTTACTATTTTGTTTAAAAGTAGAACGGCATAATAATGTAATTGTTTTTCTGAAAAGCAAAGTCAGCATTTCAAACGTTTGCCAGTCGGGCTATCCATTATAGCTCCGAAGAAAATCGGAGGCTGCCATTCCTATCCCGTTTAGATGGGATAAGATAGTGCTGCTATTTGAGGTTAACCCACCTGACGGAAGCAATTCCCCGCTATGTTATTATTTTGAATGGAAAAAACATTGTCATCCTGAGGGTTAATTAATTGTTTAAAATCAATATGAGTGACGTACAATTGTTTTTTCTTGGTCTATGGCGCAGTCTTGCCTCGGCTCGCCGCCGCCGAAGGGCTCTTTCTTTTTGGCATCAAAAAGAAACAAAAAATGCCGGCTGAAAATTTTTCTTTCGAAGCGAGTACGTTGGCTTGGACAGTGCAGCCCGAAAAATTTGTTAGCCGGGTTTAAGTAGAACGGTGATACAGTGCCACGGCCTAATTGGATGGAAATACACAATCGGCATAAACCATTCATATTTAAATAATTACAAAATAACGTCAATGGTAGCTTGTCGAAGGCAAATGTTTTTTTTCGATTATAAAAGGTCTTTACTTCGGCCAAGTTCAGTACAGGCTGGCTCAGACTGACAATTATGCTTAAAGTAATAAAATTTAGAGGAAGATAAAATGAAAGCCCCGATTCTCATCGAGGCTTTCCGTTTTACTTTAAAACCAATTAAGGGTTTATATTATCCTTTTTAGGTTTGGCTTTTGTTTCTACAATTTCTGCAACCGCTACCACTTCTTTCCGCTGTGCTGGGTCCATTAACTCCATCAACTTCAATCCCAACAGCCCATCCATTGCTGAACCGCCGTGGTTACCTCCACTACCACCAATCAGTACATCAGGAATCAGTTTCACATTACCTTTTGATAACTCTTCGGTAATTTTGTAACGGGTAAAGTTTTCGCCGCCCAAAGCTTTCACAGCAAGTTCATAAGCTTCGGCGGTTGATTTACCTACCGCCAAGATTTTACCTGCTTCTGCACTACCGGTTAAAGAAATCTGCTCAGCCTCTGCTGATGCCCTTAACTTTATCGCTTCAGAATCAGCCTGTGCTCTTGCTTTGGTTGCCTCAGCCTCTGCATGCGCCCTCATTTTAGTGGCCTCAGCCTCTGCTCCCACTGCGAGTTTTACACCAGCCGCATCGCCTTCCGATTTTTTTACGGTTGCACTTGCAGTACGTTCGGCAATCTCAACACTTTGTTGTGCCTTCACAATATCTTTCTGCATATCGGCAATTGCAGTTTCTTTTTCCATCCCCTGGCGCGTTTCCTGTGCCTGTTTTTGGGTTTCGTAAGTAACCTTTTGCTCTTCCGCAATTTTACGGTCGGTTAAGGTTTTCATTAACGATTCTGGCGGTACAATGTCACCGATCAGCGTATCAACCGCATTTACATTATATTCATCAAGCACTTTACGGATATGCTCTTTAGCCGATTCCTGACGCTCTTTACGGGTACTTAAGAAAGCAATCACATCACTTCCCTGCGCGGAGTTGCGGAAATAGTTGCCAATTGTGGGTTCTAAAACCTGCGAAACCAGATTCACCATATTCCCAAAACGTGCAATTACTTTTGGTGCTTCTGTAGTTGGTACGTGGATAATCTGTGCAACATCTAAATTAAAGGGGAAACCATCTTTAGAACGTACGGTAATGGTTGATAGGTTTTTATCCAGATTATGTGCCTCACTACGTGCTGATGCCCAGTTTAATACCAAATTGGTTGTTGGCACCAGTTCTACCTTCATAATGTATTTGTTAATCGGATATTTACCCGGACCAAGTGGTTCCAACCAAACGCCTTTTGAGCCTTTGCCAACGATATTACCATGTTTAAAATCGGCACCGGTTAAGTCGTTCCCATCAGTACCAATAAATGAGATTACAACACCAACATAACCGATTGCGATTTCAGTCATCGGGATTTCTTCCAATTGGATTGCCCACGGATTGAGGTTATAAGAACCCGCCAAAATTACCTGGGGTTGCAAACCACGGTTACCGCCCTGTTTTATAAAGGCATCAAAATCCTGGAAATTGTTATGTCCATCAACAAGTTTGCCCGCAATCTGATTGGCCTCAATCGGTAAACCATCTAAAGTGGTTACAATGCCCACCATGCTTTCCTGGATGCGGATCATATCCGTAACCGAAACCTGAAACAGCATCGTATTGATACGATAAGAACCCGAGGTAATGTAAGACGTTTGCCGACCTCGCTGACCGCCATTTTCGAGAAACTTCACCGCATCCTGAAAGTTATCAGATTCTACTTTTTGTCCGAGGATATTTCCTGTAGGGATTTCGGAACCATCCTTGGCCATAATGAGTCCGATTTTTCCTTCGGGAATAATGGTAAACTGTTCCATTGTTACGCTGTACTGCCAAAACCACATCCCAAAATACAACCCTGGGGCTAAGGTTTTTCCCTGGAAACCAGCCTCTCCTTTAACCGCGATGATGCGGCCATCAGGCAGCTCCCGATCGGAACCAAAGAGCACGAATTTTTTGGTAATCAACCCGATCCTATCTTCAGGTACGATGACCATCCCGAATAAGAAACGTAAAATATATTTGTATAAAACTATGCACAACAGTGCCACCAAAACCCACCAGTAATTAGAAATGAGCGCTTCCATAATCTTTTATATTTTCTATTTTTTTTAACCTGATAAACCATTTATCAAGCACGATATAGATATCAAACGCTGTGCTTTGTTACCATTTTTAACACTTATTTTTAAACTATTTTTATTGATTTTAAGGCCTAAAAGATGACTCAGGATCGATCTAGAGCGAAATGTCATCTGCAGATGACATTTTACGGAATAGCCTAACTGAATGCTTATAAACCCTAAAAACTAGCCATTTAGTTTTACTGAGATAGTTGCAGAAATTTTAATTTTATAAATTACAATTAATCGAAAAAATGTGTCCTTTTTTAGACCTCTATAGTTGACCACAAAGGGATACACTATTTGGTCATGTTTTAGATTGCATGAAATAAAGATGAGCAAAAATGAGTCGCTCTCAGAAAAGAGCAGAACCCTTAATAAGCTAAACCGATTGCACGAATGCCCATGATTTTTATATCGTGGCAGAAGGGAAAGCGGACTGGAACCTACCCGAAAGTACAAGAACCTACTTTTTAAATTATTTTAACCACAAAGACACCAAAATCACAAAGTGTTATACGCCAATTTCTTCTCTATATTCGCGTTGTAATTCGAATAAACATTTGGCGCAGAGGCAGCCATCGTACAGCTCGGAGATGTACTGCACTTCGTTAATGCTGAGCTGCACCACACTGCACTGGCATTTGGTATAAGAATTTGCCTTGCACTCTATAGCACTTTTACACCGCTCGCAAGGAATGATTTCGTGTTTGCTATGTTTCAAGGTTGAAGGCATAAGGCGTAAGGTTTAAGGTAAAACCTATTATTATACAAAAGTAAGGACAAAAAATAAGGTTTTGAGCGTTTGCCCAAAACCTTACGATATTATTAGATTCTTTAAAGTCCCCTTTAGGGGATTTAGGGGTTAACCTGAGCAGCTGATACAGCCTTCTTCCATTGAACAAACTGGTCCGTCAACGATTTCTTCTGCAACCTGATCTTGTGTCATTTCAGCTGGAATAACCGCCTCAATTGCTTTACCACCCTGGTTCTCTACCGTAAATTTAACGGCCTGAGAAGCTGCTTGTGTACGCAAGTAATACATGCCGGTTTTTAAACCCTTCTCCCATGCATAGAAGTGCATTGAAGTTAATTTTGATGTATTTGGTGCGTTTACGAACAAGTTTAACGATTGCGATTGGCAAATATATGCACCACGATCGGCAGCCATATCGATGATATTACGCATCTTGATCTCCCAAACGGTTTTGTACAATTCTTTAATATAATCTGGAATTGAATCGATAGCCTGGATTGAACCGTTAGCCAATATGATCTGATTTTTCATATCGTTGTTCCATAAACCTAACGCTACTAAATCTTTCAATAAGTGTTTGTTTACCACTACAAACTCTCCACTTAATACACGGCGGGTATAAATGTTAGAAGTATATGGTTCGAAACATTCGTTGTTACCTAAAATTTGAGAAGTAGATGCAGTTGGCATTGGTGCAACCAATAGTGAGTTATATACACCATCTTTAACTACTTTTTTGCGTAATGCATTCCAGTCCCAACGGCCACTATCAGGTGTAACATTCCATAAATCGAACTGGAACTTGCCTTTTGATAATGGCGAACCTTTAAAGGTTTGGTAAGGACCATTTTTCACAGCTAAATCGTGCGAAGCCGTCATCGAAGCAAAATAAATCGTCTCGAAAATATCTTTATTTAAACGTTTAGCCTCATCACTTTCGAAAGGTAAACGCAATAAGATAAAGGCATCAGCCAAACCTTGTACACCTAAACCAACGGGACGATGGCGCATGTTTGAGTTTTCGGCTTCTGGTACTGGATAATAGTTATGATCGATGATTTTGTTCAGGTTTAAAGTAGCCTGATAAGTTACATCGTATAATTTTTGGTGATCGAAAGCACCATTGATTACGAAACGAGGCAATGCCAACGATGCTAAGTTACAAACCGCAACTTCATCTTTAGAGGTGTACTCGATAATTTCGGTACACAAGTTAGAACTCTTAATGGTACCTAAGTTCTGTTGGTTAGATTTGCTGTTCGCTGCATCTTTAAACAACATGTAAGGTGTACCGGTTTCAATTTGCGAATCTAAGATAGCAAACCAAAGTTCTTGTGCTTTAATGGTTTTACGGCCACGGCCTTCAGCTTCGTATTTAGCGTATAATTCTTCGAATTCCTTGCCGAAACAATCTGCCAAACCTGGTGCTTCGTGCGGGCAGAATAATGTCCAATCGCCATTATCTTTAACACGTTGCATAAACAAATCGTTAATCCAAAGGGCATAGAATAAATCGCGCGCACGCATTTCTTCTTTACCATGGTTTTTACGAAGATCTAAGAATTCGAAAACATCTGCATGCCAAGGTTCTAAATAGATTGCGAAAGCACCTTTACGTTTACCTCCACCCTGATCTACGTAACGTGCAGTATCGTTAAATACACGCAACATTGGGATAATACCGTTACTTGTCCCGTTTGTGCCACCAATATACGAACCCGTTGCACGGATGTTGTGGATGCTTAACCCAATACCGCCAGCACTTTGCGAAATTTTAGCCGTTTGCTTTAATGTATCGTAAATACCTTCGATGCTATCATCCTGCATGGTTAACAGGAAACATGACGACATTTGAGGTTTTGGTGTAGCTGCGTTAAACAAGGTTGGTGTAGCATGTGTAAACCAACGCTCGCTCATTAAGTTATAGGTTTTGATTGCACTCTCGATATCTTCTTTGTGGATACCAACAGAAACACGCATAAACAAATGTTGAGGGCGTTCTACAATCTGACCGTTAACTTTTAAAAGGTAAGATTTTTCTAACGTTTTAAAACCGAAATAATCGAAACCGAAATCACGGTCGTAAATGATAGAACTATCTAAAATATCCTTGTTTTTTTCTATAATCTCATAAACATCATCAGCGATAAGAGGAGCATCTTTCTGCGCTTTCGGGTCGAAATATTCGTACAACATTTTCATCGTACCCGAGAATGATTTAGTGGTGTTTTTATGTAGGTTGGAAACCGCAATACGGGATGCCAACAAAGCGTAATCAGGGTGTTTGGTTGTTAACGAGGCAGCAGTTTCTGCAGCAAGGTTATCCAACTCAGATGTTGTTACACCATCGTATAAACCTTCGATAACCTTTTTGGCCACATCGATTGGGTCTACCAGATCTGAATTTAAACTATAGCACAACTTTTGAATGCGGGCTGTGATTTTGTCAAATTGCACCGCTTCTTTGCGGCCATCTCTTTTTAGTACGAACATATTTTATGAGATTTAAGTTTTATTATTAAGTCGTGAGTATCAAGTATCAAGACCTAATCATCACTTTGTATTTTTTATATTTATTTATTAGTACGAGTAGCAGGTATCAAGTAACGATAGCGAGATTAAAACCTTTTGCTTCCACTGTTTAACCTTCTGCCTTAAAAGTCTTCATCTAAAGAAAACGCCTGTTTGTTGTTATCAGCAGAGGTTAATACGCCACTTTTCTGATAATCGCCAACACGTTTCTCGAAGAAATTGGTTTTACCTTGCAATGAAATCATTTCCATAAAATCGAATGGATTGGTTGCATTGTAGATTTTTTTATAACCCAGCTCCTGTAACCATCTGTCGGCTACAAACTCAATATACTGACTCATTAATTTTGCATTCATACCAATTAACGCAACTGGTAAGGCATCAGTAATAAATTCTTTTTCAATTTCTACAGCATCACTAATAATGCCATGAACCGCTTCTTCGCTCAACTTATTGCTTAACATGCTGTAAAGTAAACAAGCAAATTCGCAGTGTGAACCCTCGTCTCTCGAGATCAGTTCGTTACTGAAAGTTAATCCCGGCATTAAACCACGTTTCTTTAACCAGAAAATAGAGCAGAAACTTCCGCTGAAGAAAATACCTTCAACCGCAGCAAATGCCACTAAACGTTCGGCAAAAGTTCCGTTTTCGATCCAGCGTAAAGCCCATTCTGCTTTTCTTTTTACCGCAGGTACGGTATCAATAGCATGGAACAAACGGTCTTTTTCTTCGGGATCTTTAATATAAGTATCGATTAACAGGGCGTAGGTTTCGGCATGGATATTTTCCATCATAATCTGGAAGCCATAAAAACAACGTGCTTCTGGCAATTGAACCTCACTCATGAAGTTTACCGCAAGATTTTCGTTCACAATACCATCACTAGCAGAAAAGAAAGCAAGGATGTGCGAAATGAAATGTCTTTCGCCATCGTTTAAATTGTCCCAGTGTTTCTGGTCGTCAGAAAGATCAATCTCTTCTGCAGTCCAAAAACTAGCTTCGGTCTTTTTATACATTTCCCAAATTGCCGGATACTTAATCGGCAAAAGCACAAATCTATCTTTGTTTTCTTGTAGTAATAATTCCTGTTCCATACGCTGATATTTTTTAATTCTATTTTTTTAACAGAGCCGACAAAGGCACGCATCCATCAATTTTATATGATGATTGTAATGTCTTTTATCAAAACGCTGTTGTGAAAGTGCTAACCCTATTGCCTGGCAAACAACTGAGTTTTTAGTTAGGAAAAATTTAAAATTGCAATCAGGTGATGTACGTATAAATTACTAAAAACTAAGCTTTTATATTTGTTTTCAAGCGCAAGAAGTTAAAGAACTTTGTTATAACAAATATATATACGGTGGCCCTTTTTTGTGAACCAAAGTTGTTAACACCCTGTTCAATTGCTGGGGAAAAATGATCAGTCGAATATCATTTTCAAGCGAAAAAAAAGCTAATCGTTTCTTTTCAAGGGCTTAGCAAACCAAAATGAGTGTTAATAACTTAAGTTTGAGGGGTATAATTGGCTCCAAATAGAGCCAAAAGGAGTATCACTCAACCGTATAACTAAGGCTTACTTTAGCTATGCCTTTACGAAAGATACCGATCTGTTTTGCAGCACGTTCAGATAGATCTATAGCCAATCTTTTAGAGAAAGGACCGCGGTCATTTACCTTCACAACTACTGATTTTCCGTTGTCTGGATTGGTTACTGTAACCAAGGTGCCGAATGGCAGTGTACGATGGGCAGCTGTTAGCTTTTTTGCCCTGTATTTGGCGCCGCTGGTGGTGCGGCGGCCTTCGAATTTTCTGTGATAATAAGTGGCGAGAACTGTTTTTTTGATACTATCCGGTTCGTTTGATGAACCAGAATCTTGTGCTTTACCTTGTAAAAACAGGAAACAAAAACTTAATAACAGCAGATACTTCATAGGCTAAAATTTTCTTTATCGAGCCTGCAAATATAAGCATTTAGTTTATAATCAATAATTTGTGGAAAAACAGCCTGATTTTGTGCATTAAAAAAGGCGTACAACTTATCGCTGCACGCCCTCTACCTAACCCTTCTACATCCACCTTATTTTTGATCTGGCACGAAATTCATTGAGATCGAATTTACGCAATGACGGGTGTCTTTATTGGTAAATCCTTCGCCCAAAAATACGTGACCAAGATGCGCGCCACAGTTGGCACAAACAATTTCTGTACGCGAGCCATCAGCATCAGGAATACGCTTAACAGCGCCTTTAATTTCATCATCAAAAGCAGGCCAGCCGCAGTGTGCATCGAACTTACTTTCCGAACGGTATAAGGCCGCATTACAGCGCTTACAAGTATAAGTTCCTTTATCCGTTGTATGTTCATATTTACCTGTACCAGGGTATTCTGTACCTTTATTTACAATTACTCTTTCTTCTTCGGGTGTTAATGGATTCCAGTTCATTTTCTTTTTTGGTATGATTTGTTCTGTTTCCTTCGATTGTTTTACGGCTTTCTTATCTTGCTTTTGGGCACAAGCAGAAATACCTGTTATTAAAACAACAGCAGAAACCAAAAATAGTTTATTTAACATCGTTTTCATACCTCAATATACGCTATAGATTCTGTTTTGGTTTGCAGGTTTAAGAGAATGGGGTAGTGTTTACCTCACCCTGACAAAGTTGGTAGGTTATTTCCTTTTTCTGCATGTCCCTCTCCTGGAGGAGAGGGAAACGAGGGCTGGTGGTTTAAACCTAAAATTTCAAGATTTCCGACTGCGCCTATCGTGTGGACACATCTTTTTGAGGTAAATTTTTAGGCATTTTGCTAGCTTCCTCACATAACCCATTGCTTTAACCGGAGAACGACATCAATCCCAAAGGCCAGGAAATCAAAAAAAAGTTGCTGGAAAGACAAATAGCACTGCTAAACCTAAAACGCAGTGGTTTTGTGTTCATCGACGCTAATTTAAAGTTGTAAGAAATATTGAACACAAACCCGAAGGGCTCAATCAGTCCAAAGAAAACAAAAACTGATTAAACGAATTAGGCCTACGCGGGAATGACGGCATAAGAAGAAAGATGGCAGTAACACCCCAACTTTGTGTTCTTTGCGCCTTAGTGGTTAGACATAAACTTTGCATCCTTTGCGGTTAAAATAGTACCAAACAAAAAAGCGTCCCGAAATTAATCGAAACGCTTTTCTATAAAGAGATTTTTAAATCTTATTTTGCTAATTCTTCTGCCATTGCAGCACCGATTTCAGCAGGGCTTTCTACTACACGGATACCACACTCGCGCATAATTTTCATTTTAGCAGCCGCAGTATCATCAGCACCACCAACAATAGCACCAGCATGCCCCATTCTACGTCCCGGAGGCGCAGTTTGGCCAGCGATGAAACCAACAACAGGTTTAGTACCGTGTTCTTTGATCCAGCGGGCAGCTTCTGCTTCCATCCCACCACCAATTTCACCAATCATGATGATACCATGAGTTTCAGGATCGTTCATTAATAATTTAACTGCTTCTACAGTAGGTGTTCCAATAATTGGGTCACCACCGATACCAATAGCCGTTGTAATACCTAAACCAGCCTTAACAACCTGATCTACAGCTTCGTAAGTTAAAGTTCCTGATTTAGAAACCACACCTACATGACCTTTTTTGAAGATAAATCCTGGCATGATACCAATTTTAGCCTCATCAGCAGTAATCACACCTGGGCAGTTAGGGCCGATAAGTGTAACATCACGGTCAGCAATATATTCTTTAACCTGAATCATATCCTTAGTTGGGATACCCTCAGTAATACAAACAATAACTTTAATACCACCTTCGGCAGCTTCCATAATTGCATCAGCAGCAAAAGCTGGTGGCACAAAAATGATAGATACATTTGCACCCGTTTTATCAACGGCATCTTTAACAGTATTAAAAACAGGCTTATCTAAATGCAATTGCCCACCTTTGCCAGGCGTTACACCACCAACTACGTTTGTACCATAGGCCAGCATCTGCTCAGCGTGGTAAGTTCCTTCGTTTCCGGTAAAACCCTGAACGATAACCTTAGAATCTTTATTTACTAAAACGCTCATGTATCAATATTTTTTTTGTGCAAAGCTAATATTATTGAACTGGAATTCAAATCTAAAACCATATTATTTAGTCCGTTTTTTCAGGAAAATGTAAGGAAATGCTTTATGGCAGCGGTAGCCCGTCATAGGCTTTATTCAGAAGTAAAGTTGAGTGTGCCCTTTATAGCGCCTGAGTATAAAAGATAAATCCTTTTTGCGCCATGTCAGGAGCAAGCCTTTCGGTTATAAACCTGACAGGAGCGAGCATCCCGATTCTTCATCGGGATAAAGTGGATGGCAGGGCTTCACTTGCCAAGAACCACAAACCACTCGTTTTCAAATCGAACATGTTAATGTTTAGGGTTAGAAATGAACAGTTCAGTTCTTTTGGAGGGCTGCAGCCCCGCTCTCCGTTACTTCTGGTGAAAAACCAGAACCACTGCGATCGGGTTTAGTAACAAAGTGCTGGTGCTTATGGCAACATCCAGGCAAAACGCTTAAATTTACTTTTTGAGCGGAAAGACTGAAGACCAAAGCAAAACGACCGAAGCAGAAAGTCTAAAGACCAAAGTGGAAAGACTAAAAATCAAGACAAAACTTTAAGCCAATTATGAAAACATATATGATCAAGAAACTAATCCCAATCGTAACCATTTTTGCTGCAACCTTTATTTCAGTTAAGGCCAGCGCCCAAAGCACTGATACCAGTAAATATATCCTCCAAAATGATATTGAAGTGTCCAAAGAAGAATCTGGTACACATAACGGTGGAGGCAAAACCATTGGCTTTAACTTTTTTAGTGATGCCAAAAGCCTGAAAACGGTATTTAAAAAAAGGATTTTGAAATCAGGCTCCTCCATAGGATACCATTTGCAAAAAGAAGATGAGATTTATTATGTGATCAGCGGAAACGGAACCATGCAGATGAATGGAAAAATTTTTGCGGTTAAACCTGGTGATGCCATTTTAACCCGTCCAGGTAGTTCGCATGGTATTGCCCCAAATGCCGGTAATGATTTGACTATCCTGATTGTTTACGAAAAGAAATGATGATTTTCGGCAGATGAGGGTCTTCGACTCCGCTCAGACTGACAAGAAATAGAGAACACATCACCAAAAATGGAATTAGAAAAACATTATACCAATAGAACGGGCTGGTTAAGGGCAGCAGTGCTTGGTGCCAACGACGGCATTATTTCTACAGCCAGTTTAGTTATTGGTATTGCGGCAGCGAGTGATACCAGAAGTCCGATTGTATTGGCGGCACTAGCAGGGCTGGTTGCTGGTGCATTATCTATGGCAGCAGGAGAATATGTTTCGGTAAGTTCTCAGTCCGACATTGAAAAAGCAGATCTTGCACGCGAGAAAATAGAACTCGAAACTATGCCCGAATTGGAGCTAAAAGAACTCGCTAAGATATATGTTGCGCAGGGGCTTGATGAAGATTTGGCCATGCAGGTAGCCATAAAATTGACCGAGAAAGATGCCTTAGGCACACATGCCAGAGATGAACTGGGTATTAACGAAATTACACAACCCAAACCGCTTCAAGCTGCTTTTGCATCTGGAGCCTCCTTTATTACTGGCGGTATTTTACCTTTTTTAGTTGCTTTTCTTGCTCCGATAAAGTCGATGGTGTTTTATCAATACGGGTTTGCTATTGTGTTCCTGGCCTTATCAGGTGCAGTTGCAGCGAAGGCAGGAGGTTCTAGTATGATTAAAGGGATATTACGGATTTGTTTCTGGGGAACGGTTGCCATGGCAGTAACTGCTTTGGCCGGGTATATTTTCGAGGCAAAGACCAGTTAATCAATCGGCAGTTTACAGTTCTCGGTTGACGGTTCTATTTTGCAAAATCTGCGAGCATCCGTGTAATCTGTGAGAACCATTTAAACGTATTTATTCCCGCTGATTTTAGATGATAAACGCAGAATGTAGCTTGGCTTTTCCTGTATCATAATCCTAAAAACGAAAAGCCGGACTAACTTTAATCGTTAATCCGGCTTTCCTTTACTTATCTCTCGTAATTCGTCATTGTGAATTTATTTCAGAATCTTAAATGCTATTCTAATCAAAATAGACCCTGAAATAAATTCAGGGTGACGAACAGATAAAATATACTATATAAAATTCACCCTAAAGACTTTTGGCTTCAGACTTAGGTTTTTCTACCTTTGGTTTTGGTTCCGTTTTCCAGGCTTTTACCCATTCGGCTTGTGCAGCTTCGTCATGGAAGGTCCACGCTACGAAACGGCTTATTTTTTGTCCCTGGCTCATTTGAACGGTAGTTACCTCAAAAGCATTTGCTTTAACCAATGCGCTGTAGATACTTTTTAAGTTGGCACTTTTTGATACCAATGAGGTAAACCATAAAACCTGATTTTTGATCTGCTCACTCTGGATAATCATTTGCTCTACAAAAGCACGTTCACCACCCGGACACCAAAGCTCTGCCTTGTTACCACCAAAGTTTAATACGTGTTTTACTTCCTTTTCATTTCCACCCAGGTTACGCCATTTTTGGCGGGTACCCTGCTCGGCTTCTTTTAAAGAAGCATGAAACGGTGGGTTACAAACCACAGCATCGAACCTTTCTTTGCCACCAACAATGCCTCTAAAAATACCCATTTTTGAAGATTGCTGACGGATTTCCACTGCCCCTTGTAATGGCTTATTGGCTTCGATAATGCGTTTTGCAGAATCGACCGAAAGTGGATCGATCTCAGAACCTACGAAACTCCAGCTATATTCCTGGTGACCAATGATGGGGTAAATACAGTTTGCGCCTACACCAATATCCAATACATTAATATTAGCCCCTTTAGGATTTTTACCTTTATTGCTTGACCCTAATAGATCGGCAACATAGTGAATATAATCAGCCCGGCCCGGAATAGGCGGACAAAGAAAATCCTGAGGAATGTCCCATTGTGAAATGTTATAAAAATATTTCAACAATGCCCTATTAAGTGCTTTAACGGCACTTTGATCTGCAAAATCGATAGAATCATCATTGTGTTCGTTTTTAAAAACGAAACGTTTTAATTCTTTTGAGGTTGCAATAAGTTGTTTGAAATTGTAACGCGAACGGTGTTTGTTGCGTGGGTGTAACTCGCTTTTTTCCTTGCGGTTATTTTGTTCTTCTTGAGCCAATGTGCTGTGGATTAATTAAACAAGCTGTGTGCATGTTTCTAGCACAAAGGTACATAAAAAAGGTTGAAGGTGTGAAGATTGAGGGGAAAAGGCTTTTACATGTGCTATAAAAACAAAGATTTACAATAAAATAAATACAAGAATTTTCCGTGATTTCTGTGCTTCGTGGCTAAATTATCTGCACCCAGAACTGAAAACTCACAACTGAAAACGCCAAACTACACCTCCTCTGCTTTTTCTATCATTGCAGGCCGAATCGCTTTCTGATACTTTGCTTCATCAAATTGCTTTTCACTTTTAGCAATCACAATAGTAGCCACTCCGTTTCCGATTACATTGGTTATAGCCCTTGCTTCGCTCATAAAACGGTCTACACCAATTAATATGGAGATATGTTCTATCGGCATAATTTTCAGAGCTGTTAAGGTTGATACCAAAACGATAAAACCGCTTCCTGTTACCCCAGCTGCACCTTTAGAAGTAACCATGAGTACGCCCAAAACCGTAATCTGCTGACCCAAGGATAAGTCGACATGAAAAACCTGACAAAGAAATATAACGGCCATGGCCAGGTAAATCGCCGTTCCATCAAGATTAAAAGAATAGCCTGTAGGGATAACCAAACCAACAACTGATTTATCGCAACCAATGGCTTCCATTTTCTGCATCATGCTTGGCAGGGCCGATTCGGAGGAAGAAGTACCCAGTACAATTAAAATTTCCTGTCGGATATACTTCAGATAAGCCCATAAGCTAAAGTTATAGTAGCGGCAAATTCCGTTTAAAACAATAAAAATGAACAAGAAACAGGTTAAATAAACTGAGCCCATTAGTTTGGCCATGCCCACTATACTTTCCAAACCATGCGTACCAATGCTAAAAGCCATCCCGCCGAAAGCCCCAATTGGCGCTAAACGCATAATTACCTTCATGATTTTGAAGAGTACTTTCGATATTTTATCGAAGGCATTTAAAACGCTTGTTCCTTCTCCTCCTAATTTATTTAAACCATAACCAAAAAGAATGGCAAACAGCAAAATCTGTAAAATATTTCCCTCAGCAAAAGCGGCAATCACATTATGCGGGATAATATGCAGAAAGAATTCTGCCCAGTTCATATCTTTAGCTTGCTCGGCATAACCAACAATTTTTGTAGCATCGCTAGCCTTAGTTATCATTCCGGCACCTGGCTTTAAAACGTTGGCCACCACTAAACCAATTGCAATAGCTACTGTGCTTACAATTTCGAAATATAATAATGCTTTTCCTCCTACTCTGCCTACTTTTTTCATATCGCCCATGTGAGCAATACCTAAAACAATGGTAAAGAATATAATTGGTGCAATTAACATGCTAATCAGGTTGATAAAACCCTGACTGATTAATTTAGCTGTAGGCGCAAAACCGGGGAAGAAAATCCCAACATTAATTCCTATGATGATGGCTATGATAACCTGAAAGGTTAAATTGGAGAATACTTTTTTTACAAATTCTATAAATGTCATCTTTATTTTTTTGGTGTTTTGGCTTGCTATTGAATATTGAGCAGACAGTAAGCTTAAAATAATTTTATTTATAAATACTGACCTCAATTTTACCGTCGGCAGTAATTGCACCTCTATACATACCCTCGGTATTAAAGGCCATAGTCATATTTCCTTTTTTATCTAAAGCAATCAAACCACCGTCGCCACCCATTTTGCCGACTTTATCTAAAGCAATTTTTGATGCCTCTGTAACAGATAAGCCCTTATATTCCATTAAATCGGAAATCGTTTTGGCTACCACATTGCGGATATAAAACTCGCCCCAGCCTGTACAGGAAATGCCTGCTGTTTCATTATTGCAATAGGTCCCTGCCCCTATAATCGGCGCATCGCCCACACGTCCGTATTTTTTGTTCGTCATACCACCGGTTGAAGTTCCCGCTGCCAGGTTTCCAGCCTGATCTAAAGCCACGCAGCCCACTGTACCAAATTTATAATCGTGATTTTTAATACCAAATAATTCCGATTTTTTACTTCCATGATCTAACACTGCTTTGGTAGAATCTTCTTTAATGGCCTGTTGTAAGCCATCCCAACGTTCCTTGGTCCAGAAATATTTAGGATTAACGATTTCCAATCCGACCTCTTTTGCAAACTGATCGGCACCTGCGCCAACCATCATTACATGTTCTGATTTTTCCATCACGGCCCTGGCTGCAGAAATTGGATTTTTTATGGTAGTTACTCCAGCAACGGATCCCGCCATTAAGGTTTTTCCATCCATTATTGCGGCGTCGAGCTCATTTCTGCCATCATGTGTAAAAACAGCGCCTTTGCCAGCATTAAAATGTGGATCGTTTTCTAAAACATGAATGGTTGCTTCAACGGCATCGAGGCTCGATTTACCTGCTTTAATTTCTGCATAACCTGCATTTAATGCTTTTGTTAAGGCAGCGATATAAGCAGCCTCTTTTTCGGGACTCATGTTCTTTTTTAGAATGGTGCCCGCACCACCGTGAATCACCATTACATATTTTTTCTGCTGTGCAGAAACCTGCAGGGCTAAAGCCGAAAACAAGAATAAGGCAAGTAATTTTAACCGTTTCATCTTCCTATTGGGTTTAAGAAGCTGTTAAATTAAGAAAATCCTTGAGAATAAATACGCTTAAACTTTGGCTATCCCTTTGGAAGAGAACTGCAGATCGTAAAGCTTTTTATAGTAGCCATTTAATTTTAACAGCTGTTGATGTGTGCCTTTCTCTTTAATTTCACCTTTATCGAGCACAATAATCTGATCGGCCTTTTGAATGGTGGATAAACGGTGGGCAATTACAATTGAGGTACGGCCTTCCATTAAGTTATCAATAGCCTTCTGGATCAGTAATTCTGTTTCGGTATCAACTGATGAAGTGGCCTCATCTAAAACCAAAATAGCCGGATTATGCACGAGGGCACGGATAAACGAAATCAACTGCGCCTGACCAGCCGAGAGCGTAGCACCTCTTTCCATAACATTATATTGATAACCGCCAGGTAAACGTTCGATAAAATCGTGCGCACCAACTTTTTTGGCCGCATTCACTACTTCTTCGATGGTAATTTCGGGGTTATTTAGTGTAATGTTATTTAAAATCGTATCAGAAAACAAGAAAACATCCTGAAGTACAGTAGCAATGTGGCTTCTTAAGTAATCCAGATCAAAATCTTCGATATGAATGCCATCTACAGTGATATCTCCCCTTTTCACTTCATAAAAACGGTTCAGGATATTAATTGTGGAAGATTTACCAGCACCCGTTGCCCCCACCAAGGCTACAGTTTCGCCAGCTTTCACTTCGAATGTAAGGTCTTTCAGCACGTAGTTCTCGTCGTTATAGGCAAACCAAACCTTTTCGAATTTAATATCCCCGTCTAATTTGGCTGGCTTTTGCGTCCCGGTATTTGGAGTAGTTTCATCAGTATCCAAAACTTTAAAAACACGTTCGGCACCCACCATTCCCATCTGCAGCGTATTAAACTTATCGGCCAGCTGGCGGATTGGTGTAAAAACCATACCCAGGTACATAATAAACTGTGTAATGGTTCCGGGTGTTACATCTAATGGTTTAGAAAGAATACTTTTTGCGCCATACCATACCAACAAACCTAAGGACATGGCCGAGATTAACTCCACCACCGGAAAAAAGATAGAATAATACCAATTCGAACGGATATTAGCATCGCGATAGCGCTTGTTAATAGCATAGAATTTTCTGTATTCCTGTTTCTCCCTGGCAAAATACTGCACAATAGAAACGCCTGTAATGTGTTCCTGTAAAAAAGTGTTCAGGTTAGAAACCTCATTCCTGATTTCCTGAAAAGCCACCTTAATTGCTTTCTGAAATTTCCGGGTAGCAATAATCAATAACGGAATGGGTAAAAGCACCACTAAACTCAATTGCCAATCGGTATATAACATTACGCACACAATTACCACCACCTGCAAACTATCGCCTATCATCGAGATTAAACCTTCTGAAAAGATATCGGCAATGGTTTCCAGATCTGAAACCGTTCTGGTAATTAATTGTCCGATGGGTGTTTTATCGAAGAACTTTAAGCGGAGTTTTGTAATGTGGTTAAAAACATTGATCCGAAGATCGCGGATAACCGATTGACCTAATGTATTGGTTAAAAGCGTGTGGTTATATTGAATCAAAGTTTGTAAGATCAACATAAAAACCATCAACATGGTCATATTCACCAGGCCAGAATAATTTCCATTTAATATATAATGATCGAGTGTATACTTAATTAAAAACGGACGTACGGGAGAAATGGCTGCAAGCAGAATGGTTAAAATAACCGACCATACAAAAACGGCACGGTAAGGCTTTACGTATTGAAAAATACGTTTCAGTAATCCGGTGTTGTATACGTCTCCTGTAACTGCCATTTTGTTTAATTTTGAATGAGAGAATTTCGAATGATTGAATGCTAGAGATACTTTTTCATTCTCTCACTCAATCCTGCTCTCATTCAATCATTTATATAATCGTATTCTATCTTCACTAAATACAAACCACAGGCAGGTACCGATTGCCCGGCTTTACTGCGGTTTTTACTTTCTATAATTGCTTTAAAATCTGTTAAATTTATTTCTTTTTTACCGATCTGTACCAAAGTACCCATAATGGCCCTCACCATGTTGCGTAGAAAACGGTCGGCCTGGATGGTAAAAACCAATCCATCTTCCTGTTGTTCAAAAACGGCTTTAGTTATTTTACAGTTATTGGTAAAAGTTTGCGTGTTTGATTTACTAAAACACGAAAAATCGGTATAATTTAATAACAGTGCCGCTGCATTGTTCATTGCTTCTATATCCAATTTATCTTTAACCAACCACGATCGGTTAAGTTTGAAAGGATCCTTTTCGAAGTGAAGGTAATATTTATAAGCACGGGCAGTGGCATCAAAGCGAGCATGGGCATCATGACGTACCGGTATAATCCGTTTTGCTGCAATTTGATATGGCAACATGGCGTTGATACCGGTTACCGCACTTAAAACCTTTGCCTCTTCTACACCTTCAATATCAAAATGCGCATAAAAATCAGTAGCGTGTACGCCTGCGTCCGTTCTGCCACAGCCCAAAGTTTCGATGGGCTGTCGAAAAAAAACAGACATCGCCTTATCTAACAATTCCTGAACAGTGATTGCATTAGGTTGTGTTTGCCAGCCATGGTATAAGCTGCCATCATAAGCCAATTGGATGAAATACCTTTTTTTACTCAAAACGATGCAAAAGTACTTTTTTCCTTTTATTAGATGGCTTAGTAAAGCGGAATTAAATATATTTCGACTGTAAAATATTAAATAGCTAAAAAAATTATAGATTTATAATCTCTCATCAAGAATCTAAAATGCGCTATGAAAATCAAAATCATTACAACCCTCGCTTTCCTTACTATTTGCATGATTATTTTTTCTTGTGCAGAACTTAAATTATACGGGACTAACAAAGAGCAGAGTGGAGTTTACGAACTGGCAAAAGTAGATAGTATTCGAAATTACTTATTCAATGCTTCTGGTAGTGTTGTAAAAGATACAATTATTATTAAATACGATTTTAATAATGACGACTGCTGGAATATGTTAGACCAACAAAGCAATGAATATATTTCCAATGTAGTAAATGGGATGAACCTCTATATTGCGGCCTATCAAAATGCCCATCCTAAATCATCGGTATATCAATTTAGGGAAAAAGGCAAAAACTTTAACAAGTTAAAACTTAGAAATAAGAACATCATTATCGACAACGGATTTTTACGTAAAAACATTTTTAATACATTAGCTACCTGTGGAACATCTTTAAAACTATATCCTGATGGCCATTATCAATTCATTTATAGTGATTCGCATTTCGCCGCCTTACAGCCAGTAAAAAAATGACGGCATAACAAATAAATCCGATTAAATCACAATTGCAAGCAATGGCAATTTTATCTAAGTTTGCTTTTAAATTAAAAAATTAACATGATACAAAGAATACAATCGATCTGGTTTTTTTTAGCTGCATTAACTTTGACTTTAATGTTGTTTTTACCTATCGCCACAAAAGATACTGCAGGAATAGAATCAGCGGTATACACCACCGGGCTATACCAAACTTTAACCATTAAAGCAGGCATAAGTCTTAAAGTTCAATCTTTTTTACCTTTAATTATTACCAATATCGCTGTTGCATTTATTTGTTTAATGAATATCTTCAACTATAAAAAAAGAAGTTTTCAAAAACGTATTGCAATTATTTCGATGATACTAATCGGAGGTTTTGCTTTTTGGTGCAGCATTTATGCTAAAAAACTACCTGGCGGTATTGAAGGTGCTAGTTTTGGTGCTGGAGCGTACCTACCTGCTTTGGCTATTTTATTCGTTGTACTGGGCATTTTCGGTATCAATAAAGACGAAAGATTGATCCGTTCGGCCGAAAGATTGCGATAGGAATACCGACTAACGCTCACATAATCATCGTAATATGACGCACTCAGAAATACTCAAAAAAGTTGAATGGAAAGACTTAAGGAGCCTTTCGATAAAAGAAATGTTGATAGAAAACAACTTAACAATCCCATGGTTATTGATTTCCTCAACATTTGCTTACTATGGTTATTATTTAATTGCACTACCATTTTCGGCATTCTTTTTCTTAACCGGATTACGGCAAGTTCACAATGGCTTTCACAATTCATTGGGAACAAACAAATTCTTAACGTGGTTCTCTTTGTATTTTAATAGCATCTTAATGGTATCTTCAATACATGCCATCAAATTTAATCATATTCGCCACCACAAATATTGCCTAACTGAAGAAGATTATGAAGGCAAATCTGCGGGAATGACCTGGTACGGAGCAATACTTTACGGCCCTATACATATGTTTTTAATCCATAAAGTTACCTTACAATTGGGCAATAAGAAATATGTCAAAAATGTAATTATTGAATTATTATCCATCATTGGATTTTTAAGTCTGATCTTTTATTTTCAGGTGAACTTCTTAATTTATCACGTAATTATAATGGTAATCGCTGAATTTTTAATGGCATTTTTCGCTGTTTGGTCAGTTCATCATGATACAGAGGAAAATCCTGATTTTGCGAGAACACAAAGAGACGGATGGAAAAACAAGGTTACTTTCAGCATGTTTTATCACCTAGAACACCATTTATTCCCGGCGGTACCAACAATCAAATTACCGGAACTGGCTAGAAGAATTGATGAATCTCTACCTAATTTAGAAAAGAAGAACACATTCTGATGTTTAAGAAAATTTTTCAATCTGCTTTTTTTCTACTGATTAGTTCAGCTATTTTAAGTGCTTGCAACAAAAGCATCCATACTTTTGGGAAAACCAAAATCGCTAAAAGTGTCGATTCGATCTACCTTAAACAGAGAATAGCGGAAATAAAAGGTTTAAATACCGATATTTTTACGAAAGGGGAATTCAAAGGCGCTGGTGATACACCAATTGTATACCGATTGTTAAAACCAAAAAGTACCAATAGAAAACTTCCACTGGTGATTGTATTTCATGGATCAAATGCGGTTGGAAACGACAATACGAGCCAGCTCGGTATTTTGGCAAAACTATTTGCCACTGATGAAACACAGGCAAAATTCCCAGCTTTTATTTTGGCACCGCAGTTCCCTTCACGATCGTCAAATTACGTGATGGACCAAAGCAGAAATGTACTTACTTCTGTACCACAGCGTTGTTTAACAACTGCCTTACAGCTGATTGATAGCTTAAAAAACACTTTAAATATTGATGAGAAAAGGATTTACCTCATCGGTTTTTCGATGGGCGCTTCTTCGGTGATCAATGCCCTATCGTTAAAGCCCGATTTATTCGCTGCAGGTATAAGCATTTCCGGCATACCGCAATTCGACAAAGTAAAAACACTCACGAACATTCCAATTTGGTTGATCCACGGAAATATGGATACCGAGAATCCTTTTAATAGTGACGAACAGTTTTACAAAGAGGTAACCCACAATAAAACCAGGTTTTGGGAATTCGACAATCTGGCCCACAACGATATTTTCGCTCCCGCAATTTTAACGGACGAACTGCCCAAGTGGTTATTCAAGTTCAAACGCAAATAACTGCATTACTCCAGCCACCTAAACCCTGTAGGAGTGAAAATCCTTTTTAAAACCTAAAAGGTTTTAAAAAGATTGAAACGGAAAACGGGACTGAGGCAACCTAAGCCCAAGACAGCCGCTTTCCAAACAAAAAACACATGTTCCTATCGCAATCACGACCTCAATTAAAACCTTCTACACCTTACCTTTTTCACCATCCATCTTGCATCGACTGTTACCTCCTTATTTTCAAATATTTAGCTTAAAAAACTATTTACTTGATTATCTGTGAAATACGGAATATTAACCTTACCTTTGCGGCTCAATTAAAAATAAAAAGACGAATGACAAACCCATTTCAATTATTGGGGATAAGTGATGACGTCGTTAATGCCGTAAAGGATCTTGGATTTGAAACTCCAACACCTATTCAGGAGCAAAGTATTCCTGTACTGTTAGAAGGCACTAATGATTTTGTTGGTTTGGCCCAAACAGGAACAGGAAAAACAGCCGCATTTGGTTTGCCGCTGTTAGAACTAATCGATTTTAAAGTAACAAAACCGCAGGCATTAATTTTATGCCCTACCCGTGAGTTATGCTTGCAAATCGCTAACGACCTTAAAAACTTTTCTAAAAACGTTGCTAATGCCCACGTTGTTGCCGTTTACGGTGGCGCGAACATTATGCAACAACTACGCGAAATACGCCAAGGCGTTCAGATCGTAGTGGCCACGCCCGGCCGTATGTTGGATATCATTGGCCGTAAAGCCATTGACTTCACTAACGTTAAATATGTTGTGCTTGATGAAGCTGACGAGATGTTGAACATGGGTTTCCAGGACGACATTAACGACATTTTATCAACTACTCCTGATGACAAAAAAACCTGGTTATTCTCGGCTACCATGCCTGCAGAAGTTCGCCGTATAGCTAAAAACTATATGGATAACCCTGTTGAATTAACCATGGGCACAAAAAATACAGGTAACGTAAACATCGAACACGAATATTACATTGTTCGTGCACGTGATAAATATGCTGCCTTAAAACGTATTGTAGACTTTAACCCTGAAATTTTTGCCGTAGTATTTTGTAAAACCAAATTGGATACACAAGATGTTGCCGAGCACTTAATTAAAGATGGTTACAATGCTGACGCTTTACACGGCGATTTATCGCAACAACAACGCGATAAAGTTATGCAACGTTTCCGTGAGCGTAACATGCAGTTGTTAATTGCTACTGATGTTGCCGCACGTGGTATCGATGTAAACAATGTAACACACGTAATCAACTATTCTTTACCTGACGAAATCGAAAGTTATACCCACCGTTCTGGCCGTACTGGCCGTGCAGGTAAAACAGGTATTTCTATCTGTATCATCAACTCTAAAGAATTAGGAAAAATCCGCCAGTTAGAACGCATTATTGGTAAACAATTTACCAAAGCTGAGCTTCCTACAGGATTTGATGTTTGTGAAAAACAATTATTCTCTTTGGTACATAAAGTACACAATGTAGAAGTTAATAACGAACAGATTGATCAGTACATTCCACGTATTATGGATGAGTTTGCTGATTTATCAAAAGAAGATGTAATTAAACGTTTTGCTTCATTAGAATTTAACCGTTTCTTGGATTACTATTCTAAAGCACCTGATTTAAATGCAGCAGTTGGCGACGACCGTGGTGCAGACAGAGGCGAAAGAGGTGCCGGACGTGGACGTGGTAGCGAAGGTTACACCCGTTTGTTCATCAACTTAGGTTCTGTGGATGAG